>Ga0209131_1000197_pt1 | contig 44180 bp, 37 predicted proteins | sample GraSoi_2013_40cm_FD_185826 | JGI IMG/M metagenome (GOLD analysis project Ga0209131, IMG submission 185826) | Grasslands soil microbial communities from the Angelo Coastal Reserve, California, USA - Sample 9_17_2013_40cm (SPAdes) (version 2) | ecosystem: Environmental > Terrestrial > Soil >...
CAGCGTCGAACACCTCTCCGAGCCCGGCAAGCAGCGGCTCGACATTGCGCTCCTCGTTGCGGGTCGGGATGACCACGCTCAGCCTCGGCCGGTCGGCAGCACGGCCATTCAGATCAACAGGCAGCGGTGCCGCATCGACACCACTGCCGTCAGGATCCGGGCCCGACGCATCCTCACTGCCATTCTCTGCGGGCGCGGAGAAGAGCATAAAAGTACCCCCCAGTGCTGCCAGTTATTTGAGAAGATCCGCGAACATTCCCGATCTGAGGAATAATTCGTAGAGATTCTTACGCTATGCCTGAATTGCCGGATTTCGACACTCGACGCCCACCCGTGCGCAACGGCCATCGATCGGGCCTAGGCCCTGTCATTACTTATGGGTAATTAACCCTCCTGCCGTCCGAGATAGTCATCAAGACTGCTTTGACACAAGGCATTACGGTAGACCGGCTTGCCCGGCCATCGCAAGACCGTTCGTTAACCTTTCGTTAAAACTTCGTTCACCGCACGGCTCTTCGCTATTTATATTGAATATTGTTACTGTTTGATAATTTCGATAACTTTAGTGTATTTAGGTGGCAATAATCTGGTAGTCCGGACGGAGAAGATCGGCTAGGAAGGACTGCCCTGTTCGCCATTGCCCATCGGCGAGTCGCGACGGAAAGCGCTCGCCATATGGTCGCTCAGGCAGAGGCGTTCGGTGTGCACGACCAGGGTCGCGACCGGGCACAGGTTCGAAGGCGAGGATGGCCCTGTCCCATGTGCGCTGCCTGCTCACCTAGACTCGGCGCAGTCGAGAAGGAGCCGTTTCGTGCGCAAGGTCCTCATCGCTAACCGGGCCGAGATCGCCGTCCGGGTGGCGCGAGCCTGCCGGGACGCCGGACTCGCCAGCGTCGCCGTCTATGCAGAGCCCGACCTGGACTCGCTGCACGTGCAGGCTGCGGATGAGGCCTACGCGCTGGGCGGGGCCATGGCAGCCGACAGCTACCTGGACAGCGCAAAGATCCTCAAGGTGGCAGCGGAGTCCGGGGCCGACGCCGTGCATCCGGGATACGGTTTCCTGGCCGAGAACGCGCAGTTCGCGCGCGAGGTCATCGCAGCCGGCCTGACCTGGATCGGCCCGCCGCCGGCCGCCATCGAGGCGCTCGGCGACAAGACCGCTGCCCGGACTATCGCGCGCAGCGTGGGCGCGCCGCTGGCACCGGGCACACCGGGCCCCGTCGCCGGCCCGGCCGAGGCAGCGCGGTTCGCCGACGAGTACGGCCTGCCCATCGCCATCAAGGCCGCATACGGCGGCGGCGGCCGCGGGCTGAAGGTCGCGCGGACCCGCGACGAGATCGAGGCGCAGTTCGAGTCCGCCGTACGCGAGGCTGTCGCCGCGTTCGGCCGCGGCGAGTGCTTCGTCGAGCGCTACCTGGACCGGCCAAGGCACGTCGAGACCCAGTGCCTGGCCGATGAGCACGGCAACATAGTGGTCGTCTCGACCCGGGATTGCTCGCTCCAGCGGCGGCATCAGAAGCTGGTCGAGGAGGCGCCCGCGCCGTTCCTGACCGGCGAGCAGGAGACGGTGCTGCGGGAGTCTTCCAAGGCAATCCTGCGCGAAGCCGGCTACGTCGGCGCTGGCACCTGCGAGTTCCTGATCGGCCAGGACGGCACCGTGTCGTTCCTGGAAGTCAACACCAGGCTGCAGGTCGAGCACCCGGTCACCGAGGAAGTCAGCGGCATCGACCTGGTTCTGGAAATGTTCAAGATCGCGGACGGCCAGGCCCGGTCATTCGGCGATCCCGCTCTGCGCGGCCATTCGATCGAGTTCCGCATCAACGCGGAAGATCCCGGGCGAAACTTCCTGCCGGCGCCGGGAACACTGACAACATGGCACCCTCCGTCAGGTCCCGGTGTGCGGCTTGATGCCGGCTATGCGGCCGGGATGACCGTCCCCCAGGCGTTCGATTCGCTGATCGCCAAGCTGATCGTGACGGGTGCGGACCGGTCGCAGGCCCTGGCACGGTCCAGGCGGGCGCTGGCCGAGTTCGAGGTGGGCGGAATGCCAACCGTGCTGCCGTTCCACCGCGCGGTGCTCGAGGATCCGGCGTTCACCAGCGCGCCGTTCGCCGTGCACACGAGGTGGATCGAGACCGAGTTCGCCGGGAAACTGCCGCCCTATGCTGGCGACGGCCCAGGCGCCGCGAGCGCGGGCAGCCCAGGCGCTGGCGGCCAGGCCGGCACCGGGGGGCCGGGCGGCGCCGTGGCGGCCGGGCGAGAGCGGATCGTGGTTGAGGTCGGCGGCAAGCGCCTGGAGGTCGTGCTGCCCGCGGGTCTCGGTGCGAGCGCGGCCGTTCATGGCGGGCAGGCGCACGGCGGCACGGCCGCGCCGGGCGGACGCGGGGGCACCGTGACGCGCGGCCGCCAGGGCCGGAGATCTGGCCGGGGTCGCAGACCGGCAGGCGGTCCGGGGGCCGCCGACGGTGACGCGCTCGTGAGCCCGATGCAAGGCACGATCGTGAAGATCGTCGCGGTCGATGGCCAGCGGGTTGCGGCGGGCGAGGTGGTCGTGGTGCTCGAGGCGATGAAGATGGAGCAGCCGCTGACCGCGCACAAGGAAGGAACCGTGTCGGACCTGAATGTCGAGGTCGGACAGACGGTCTCCGCCGGTCACGTGATCTGCCGGCTGGCGGACTGACTCGTGGCCAGGCTGCCCGGCGATCCGGGGCCGCTGCGCTGGCTGGCGTTCGCCCTTGGGTTCCGGCTGCCCGACGACAACCTCGACTGGGTCAAGCACGAGCTGACCGACGCGGGCTGGCGGCTGCGAACCGTCGTGCGCCACCTCGCGGTCATCGTGCCGGTCTGCATCATAGTCGCCGTAATTCTGCTGACGCTGGTGCCCGCGCCCGTGTGGCTGGCCGGCATGATGGTCGGCCTGATCCTGGCCGGCAGCATTTTCAGCGTCGCCGCCTACGCTGACGACATCAGGACATCGCGGTTGCGCCAGCATGGCCTCGACGTCCCGAACGACCCTGATCTCGGCCACCCCGCCCACTGACCGCCAGCTCGACCCGCCCCTCCGTCGCCCGGCCGGCCAGCGCCGAACCGACGTTGGATCCGTTCGTCAGCCGCAAAACGGGCAAGCCGGGCGCGAAAGTACACCGAGCGGATCCGAAGAGGCCCATGGAGGCGAGGGCTAGCGTGACGGGTCGTCGGCGGGCTGCATGAGCTGGCGCGCGGCCTCGGTGATGCTGCCGGTCAGGGACGGGTACACGGCGAATGTGTGCGCGACCTCATCGACGGTCAGCTGCTGCTCCACCGCTAGCGAGACGCCGAGTATCAGGTCGCTCGCGCGCGGCGCCACGATCACCCCGCCTAGCACGATCCCAGAGTTCCGCCTCGCGAACAGCTTGACGAAGCCGTCGCTGAACCCGTCCATCTTGGCCCGGGCGTTGGTGGCAAGCGGCAGCTTCACGGCCCGCGCAAGCACCTTGCCCGAATCGACGTCCTGCTGGCTAGCACCGACCGCCGCGATCTCCGGTTCGGTGAAGATAGTCGCTGCGACGTGCCCGAGCCGCAGCGGCTGGACGGCTTCGCCGAGCGAGTGCCACATCGCGATCCGGCCCTGCATGGCTGCCACAGACGCCAGCATCCACACACCGGTGCAGTCGCCCGCCGCATAGACACCGGTCGCGAACGTCCGCGAGACCCGGTCGACCATGATGAAGCCTCGCTCATCGACCGCGACACCGGACTCGGCCAGCCCGATATCCTCAGTCGACGGCACCATGCCGACCGTCAGCAGGCAATGTGATCCCCGAACCGTCCTGCCGTCCTCAAGGCGTACCTCGACGCCGTCGGCCGTCCGGCTGGCTGATTCCGCCCTCGACTTGCTCAGCACCGTCATGCCGCGCCGCCGGAAGACACCCTCGACGACCATTGCGGCGTCGGTGTCCTCGTTGGGCAGCACGTGCTCCCGGGAAGAGACGAGCGTCACCCCGGACCCCAGCGCCTGGAAGCCGCTCGCGAACTCCGCTCCGGTGACACCGGAGCCAACGACGATCAGATCGCTGGGCAGCTCGGGGAGGTCGTAAAGCTGCCGGCTGGTCAGCAGCCGCTCGCCATCCGGTACCGCTCCAGGCAGCTCGCGGGGCCGGGCGCCGGTCGCGATCAGCACCGTATCCGCCCTGATCTCGGTGTCGCCCACCGCGACCACGCCTGGCCGGACCAGTCGGCCACGGCCGTCGATCACGCGCACCCCTTCGCGCGCCAGCCTCGCTGCCACGTCGGCCGACTGCGCGAGCGCCAGGTCTCGGATCCGCGCGTAGACCCGCGGCGCATCCGCCTGGGCATGCGACGATACAGCCTCGGCCGATGCATCATCGTGGTCGAACTTGATGCCGAGGTCCTTCGTGCCCTCCATGGCCGCCATCAGGCTGGCGGTGGCGATCAGCGTCTTCGACGGCACGCAATCGGTCAGCACGCAAGAGCCGCCGAGCCCGCTGTCCTCGATGACGGTCACATCTGCGCCGAGCTGCGCCGCGACCAGAGCGGCTTCGTATCCGCCCGGTCCGCCGCCGATGATCACTACGCGGGTATGCGGCTGGCTCACGGTGCTTCATTCTGTCGCATCGGCCGCTGGGGCCGGCCATCAGCCTCGATCATGGCGGACCCACCGAACCCGCGACGCTAACCTGCCTCCCAGCACCCCTACAGGCTCGTACGCTAATGAACCGTGGCGTTGTACGCGGCATACGGCAGCAACATGGACCCGGCCCAGATGGCCCGGCGCTGCCCGCACTCGCCCCGGGCCGGTACCGGCTGGCTCAACTGCTGGCGGCTCACCTTCGGCGGCGAGGATCTCGGCTGGGAAGGCGCGCTCGCCACGGTGGTTGAGGACAGGAACGCCCGCGTCTTCGTCGTGCTCTATGAGGTGTCAGACAGCGACGAGGAGGCGCTCGACCAGTGGGACGGCGTCACGCTCGGCTATTACAGCAAGCTCCGCGTGAGGGTCACAACCCTGGACGGGGATGTCCTGGCGTGGCTGTATGTGCTGAACGACTACGAGGGCGGCCTGCCCTCCGCCAGTTATATCGGGATAATGGCCGACGCCGCCGAGGCGGCGGGCGCGCCCCACGACTATGTCGCCGGGCTGCGCGCCAGGCCGTGCAGCCCGCTGGGGGGCTAGCCGTGCAGCTCGCTGGGGGGCTAGAGGTGGGCTAGCGGCGGGCTAGCGGTTCCTAGCCGGGCTAGCCGACGAGCATCGCGATGGCGAACGCGATGCCAGGCACCAGGATCGCCGCGAGAGCGGGCCAGGCCCAGGTGCTGGTGACCACGTCAGCCGAAGCGCCAGCCCCGCCCCGGTCCGATCCGCCTGCCGGGCCCGCCCCGTTCGCGCTGACGCCGTCAGGAGTGAACCCGTTGATGCTCGCCTCGCCAAAGCCAGCCTCGTCGTTGCGGCCCGCGAGGCCGGCGGCGCCCGCGCCACGCCTGGCCTTTGCCTCCTCCGATATCTTGGCCATCTCCCTGGCCATGATCTCGGCCTGGGTCATCTTGACGAGTTCTTTCGCCTGCCCGGGCAGCCGGCCGTAGCTCGACGGCCTGCTCCGCCTGCCCTGCTCTGCCTGCCAGCCGTGCAAGCGAGCCCTCGCCCGGCCCCGGCGAGCCGACGATAGTGCCCAGCTATAGACGGTTTTATCATTCTTCTGCAGCCTGCGGGCGCACTGAATCTCGACGGAGTCGGCCAGGAAGATTCCGCGCACCGCGCCCCACGGTATGTAGAACTTCCGGAACGGATTCTGCACAGTCAGACCGTCGTCGTCGGCGATGACCCTCGGCCACAAGGTGCAGGCGAAGACCAGGCCGGTGACCGTAAGCAGCCCGAGCGCGAACTTCAGCGACAGGTAGTCGTGCCCCTGGATCAGCAGGTCCCCCAGGCTGAGCGCAGCGATGGCTACCCAGGCCCACCACACGACCTGCGGTGTGGCCAGGCGGTACATCCGCCGGCCGTCGGGCAGAATGCGGCCGACAGAGACGGGGACGGCCGTGCTGGCTTGCTCATTCGGTGCGGACAAGGCGGCTGATGCTCCGAGATCGGGGAATGGGTTGCCGCTGCGGAGGCCGAGCGACGTTCCATCCACAATATGCCCGGGCTGCAGCCGCCCTCATCGGGTTACGGTCAGGCAACCGGGGAGTACCCGCCTAATAACGGGCCGGCGAGCGTCACTCCGCCGACCGACTGGCGCACGACATGAACGGACCCGACGCGGTCGGCAGGGCTCGCGTCGGCGATCATCGAGTCCGCCTCGTGCTTGCCGCCGATCGCTGTCAGCGCGGTCGCCGCCATCACCTTGACACCGACAGCTATGCACCGCTCGTCGACGTCGAACATCGGCTGGTGGATGTCGAATTCCTCAACCGATCCGGGCTCGCGGGTACCGAGCCGGAACAAGCTCCCCGGGATCGACTCCAGGTACCAGGCAAAGTCCTCGCCACCGAGGCTCTGCGGCGCCGGGGTGATTGCCGGAGGGCCGAGCACCCGGTCGGCTGCGGCCGCGATCATCCCCGTGCTGACCGCCTCGTTCACAGCAGGCGGCACGCTCCGCTCGTAGGTCAGGTCCGCTGTCACCCCATAGGCGCTGGCGACCGACTCGACGACGTCTTTCAGCATCTCGGGAGCGGCATGCCAGGCACTGTCGTCCAGGCAGCGCAGCGTGCCCTCGACGACACCGGAGTCCGGGATCGCATTCGGTGCCGAGCCTGAGCTGACCTGACCCCAGACGAGGCTAATGGCCGACCTGGGGTCGATCCGGCGGGACAGTGCGGCCGGCAACTCGGTGATCACCTTGCCGAGCGCGAAAACGAGATCCGCCGTCAGGTGCGGCCTGGCCGTGTGACCGCCAGGACCGCTGAGCTGGACCTTGACCTTGTCGCAGGCGGCGGTGATCGGCCCGATCCTGGTCCCGATCTTGCCGACCTCGAGCCGGGGATCGCAGTGCAGAGCGAAGATCCGGTCGACCGACGAGATGCCGCCGGCTGCCAGCACGTCAAGCGCCCCGCCAGGCACCTCCTCCGCTGGCTGGAAGATCAGTCTCACCTTGCCGGGCAGTGCTCCGGCTGCGGCAGCCCGCGCAAGGAACAGGCCGGTTCCCAGCAGGATCGAGGTGTGCACGTCGTGACCGCAGGCATGGCAGGCACCGGCATTCAGCGACCGGTAAGGAACATTCTTCTCATCAACGATCGGCAGGGCGTCGATGTCGGCTCGAAGCGCGACTGCTGGCGAATCGTCGCCGCTGCCGCCGATGTCACACAGCAATCCGGTGCCTTTAGGCAGGACTGCGGGCCGCAGTCCGGCGGCCTGAAGCCGGAGCGCGATCCGGCGGGTCGTGCGGTGCTCGGCGTAACCGATCTCCGGATGGGCATGCAGGTCCCTGCGGAACTCGACCAGCTCGGGCTGGTGGCCCGCAAGAAACGCCTCTAGCTCGCCTACCAGATCACTCTCAGCCATCCGCCCTCTCCTTTGGGGACAGGTTCAGGTCAGGAGCGCACCGGATCTCACAGCTTGTGCCACGGGTGCCCTTGGTGCCCCCGCAGTTCATTAGGGTCACTATGACACCGCCCGCACCACGACCGGGTAGCTAACCCGGATCGGAACGGCAAAACGCGTATCCATTCGGTCCTTCAGCTCTCGTTCCGCGCGTCAGGCGGAGCCGATGGGTGGCGGCAGGAATCGCTGCTCGTCCGCACGCTTAGTGACGAGGCGTGTTGCTTCCTGTCGCCGGTTTGCCCGGCATCGTCAGCAGGCCCTGGCCCTATGAGTCCGGATCAGGCCCTCGTACCGACGACTGTGCAACTGCACTTCATGGCGCTGGCGAGGTGCTCTCGCCGCATCTCGGCGATGAGAGGAGATGCGACCCGGTATCACTAAGCATGGTAGCGCTCGCGACGCCGGACCGCTGACGTTGCCCGATAGTGGCCAAGTCAGCCATTCATCTAGTTAGTAGACATCCGCTGGCCGGTACAAACCCCATACCTCGCGCAGCGCGTCACAGACCTCGCCCACCGTCGCCCGGGCGGCCAGCGCCGAGCGCAGCGGGTACAACACGTTGTCATCCCCGGCCGCGGCGCGCTTGATCCCGGCTATGCCGCGGCGCACCTCGGCGGCGTCCCGCTGCCGCCGCAGCGCGGCGAGCCGCTCGGATTGCTGCTGTTCGATCACCGGGTCGACCCGCAGCGGAGCGTAAGTCTCATCAGCGGCCGTGGTGAACTTGTTCACGCCGACCACGACCCGCTCACCCGCGTCGATCTGCTGTGCGACCAGGTAAGCGGAACGCTCGATCTCGGCCTTCTGGAAACCCTGCTCGATCGCGGCGACGGCGCCTCCCATCTCATCGACCCGCTTGATCAGCTCGTCGGCCTCATCCCTGACGTCGGCCGTCATCGACTCGATCGCAAACGAGCCGGCCAGCGGATCGGCGGTCGCGGTCAGGTCGGTCTCGTACGCCAGCACCTGCTGCGTCCGCAGCGCCAGCCTCGCCGCCTTCTCGGTCGGCAGCGCGATCGCCTCGTCATAGGAGTTCGTATGCAGCGACTGGGTGCCGCCGAGGATAGCCGCGAGTGCCTGCACGGTGACCCGAGCCAGGTTGACCTCGGGCTGCTGCGCCGTCAGCTGGACGCCGGCCGTCTGGGTGTGGAACCGCAGCATCTGTGATCGCGGGTCCGCCGCGCCGAACTCGTCGGCCATGATGTGCGCCCACAGCCAGCGGGCGGCGCGGAACTTCGCCACTTCCTCGAGCAGCGTGGTCCTGGCCACGAAGAAGAACGAAAGCCTCGGAGCGAAGTCATCCACGGCCAGGCCGGCCGCGATCGCGGCGCGAACATACTCCTTCGCGTTGGCGAGTGTGAACGCGATCTCCTGTACGGGCGTGGCGCCTGCCTCAGCCATGTGATACCCGGAGATCGAGATGGTGTTCCAGCGAGGGATGCGGGCGCCGCAGTAGGCGAAGGTGTCTGAGACGAGGCGAAGCGACGGCGCCGGCGGATAGATGTAGGTTCCCCTGGCGATGTACTCCTTGAGAATGTCGTTCTGGATAGTGCCCGTGAGCTTGTCTGGCGCGACTCCCTGCTCGCTGGCAACCAGCTCGTACAGCAGCAGCAGGACGGCCGCCGGCGCATTGATAGTCATGGACGTGGAAACCGAGTCGAGCGGGATGCCGTGCAGCAGCGTCTGCATGTCCTCGATGGAGTCGATCGCTACGCCGACCTTGCCGACCTCGCCGCGTGCCTGCGGAGCATCCGAGTCGTAGCCCATCTGGGTCGGCAGGTCAAAGGCCACTGAGAGGCCCGTGGTGCCAGCCGCGATCAGCTGCTGGTACCGCCGGTTGGAGTCGGCGGCTGTCGAGAAACCCGCGTACTGGCGCATCGTCCATGGCCGGCTGACGTACATGGTCGGATGGACGCCCCTGGTGAACGGGAACTCCCCAGGCTCGCCCAGGTCGCGCTCGGGGTCGAAGTCCTGCAGCGCCTTCGGCCGGTAGACCGGCTCGATGGGCTGTCCCGATTCCGATATACGCGCCATGAGACAAGATTACGGCCCGCTGGCGCGGGGCTGTCGGCGGCTTTGCAGTCCCGCGGGCTGCGTGCGCGGTCGGCTGGCAGGCTGGTGCTCCCGCTGGCCGGCGATGACCTGCGCTGGCAGCACGCCCCGTCGGCAGACTCTTACGTGGGCTTCCAGCGGGCGAAATTTTGCTGTCCGTCTGCGCCGATCGCACCGATTGGACTGGCATCGGGCGTAATTGCGGTGCGGGTAGCGCTGACTCGCGCGGGAACGGTCCGGCGCGTACCCGTAGTCCGGCGGCGCGCCCCTGGCTCTTAGGCTCCTCCCGCGGAAGCTGGCCAGGCCTGCCCCGGCCCGCAGTCGCCTGCGGGATGGAGAACCGGAGCACAGCCGGATGCAGTCGAGCACTCGAAAGAACGGCCTGGTGGTCACGGCGGTCGTAGCCGCCTCAGCGACCTTGGGTACGGCGGTAGCGGCAACCGGCACCACAAGCGCGCTGGCCGCAGCCAAGGTGACAGCCGCGCACATGAGACCGGCAGCCCTCGAGGCGGTCAGTATCGTCAGTCACCGCGGGCCCGTGCCCAAAAACGAGGTCGGCGGACCGCTGCTGGCCAGGCCCGGGATCGTCGTGCACTACCCGGGGCCCGGTGCGCCGCGCCTGCCGGACGTGCCAGCCTCGGCCTACGTGATCGCCGACGCCCGCACCGGCGCCGTGCTGGCCGCCAAGGACGCGCACGGCCTCTTGCCGCCGGCCAGCACCCTGAAGGTGCTCACCGCCATTACCATGCTGCCCAGGCTGCGGCCTGACGCCACCGTGATCGCGACGAAGCGAGCGGCCACTGTGGAGCCCAACATCGTCGGCCTCTTGGCAGGCCAGCCGTACAAGGTCGCCGACCTATTCCGCGCGCTGCTGATGATCTCGGCCAACGACGCGGCGGTGGCCCTGGTGCAGGCCAGCGGGTCGTTCAGCAAGGGGATGTCGCTTCTGAACGCCGAAGCACATCACCTCCAGGCTTACGACGTGGTCGCCAAGCACCCGAACGGACTGCCCGAGCCAGGGCAGGAGGTCTCCGCTTACGACCTCGCTCTCATCGCCAGGAAAGCGCTCTCGATGCCGGCGTTCATGAGGTACGACTCGACGCGGACGGCCTCGTTCCCGCTCACGCGGCAAGAGCACGTGCTGATGGTCAATCAGAATTACCTGCTCACCCAGTACCCCGGCGGGCTCGGCGGCAAGACCGGCTGGACCACGACGTCAGGTGCGACGTACATCGGGCTGGCCAGGCAAAACGGCGTCACCCTGATCGTCACGATCTTGCACGCCACCCCGCTGACCGAGATCACATCCGCCGAGCAACTGCTCGACTGGGGCTTCAAGATGTCGAGCGCGGTCCGCCCGGTCGGAGTGCTCGTGCCGCCGCTGCCGGTCGCCCGCGCGGCGGCCACGCGCAAGCACCACGCACGGAGCGCAACCGGGAACTCGCTGTCCGGCGCGACTGCCGCCAGGTCAGGCCGATCGGCCGCGATCGGAGCCGGCGTCGCGGCCGGACTGTGCGCCTGCGCGATCGGCGGCCTCGCCTGGCTCAGGCGGCGCGTCCTGATTCGCAGGCGACCATCCGGCTAGCCCGCGCGAACGCGCAGCCGGCCCGTCGGGCCCGCTAGCGGGCGGGAAGGAACCCTACCCGGTCCCTGACCAGGGCCATCGTCTGGCTGGCCACTTCCCTGGCCCGGGCTGCCCCGTCGCCGAGCAGCCGGTCGAGCTCCGCCTCGTCGGCGAGCATCTTCTCGGTGCGCTCCCTGACCGGCGCGAGCGCATCGACAACGACCTCGGCGAGGTCCCGCTTGAACGCGCCGTAACCGATCCCCGCATACCGCCGCTCGAGTTCGTCGAGGCTGGCGCCGGTCAGGGCGGCGTAGATCCGCAGCAGGTTCGCCACGCCTGGCTTGGCCTCGTCGTCCGCCCTGATCTCTGAACCCATGTCGGTGACGGCTCGGCCGATCTTCTTCCTGATCGAGGCGGGATCTTCGAGTACGTCCACGATGCCCTGCGGCGAGGACGACGACTTGCTCATCTTGACCGACGGATCCTGCAGGTCAGCGATCTTGGCGACGCCCGAGACGATATAGGGGCCGGGCACCACGAAGGTCTCGCCGAACCTGCGGTTGAACCGCTGAGCCAGGTCCCTGGTCAGCTCGAGGTGCTGCCGCTGGTCCTCGCCTACCGGCACCTGGTCCGTCTGGTAGAGCAGGATGTCGGCGGCCTGCAGGATCGGGTAGGTGAACAGTCCGACGCTGGCCTGGTCGGCGCCCGACTTCAGTGACTTGTCCTTGAACTGGATCATCCTGCTGGCTTCGCCGAATCCGGTCAGGCAGCTGAGCACCCAGGAAAGCTCGGCATGCTCGGGAATGTGACTCTGCACGAACACGGTGCATCGCTTCGGGTCCAAGCCGGCGGCGAATAGCTGGGCCGCCGCCACCCTGGACCGGCGGCGGAGCAGCGCAGGGTCCTGCGGCACGGTGATCGCGTGCAAGTCCACCACGCAGTAAAACGCGTCGTGGCTGTCCTGGAGCGCCACCCACTGGCGGATCGCGCCGAGGTAGTTGCCCAGATGGAACGAGTCAGCGGTCGGCTGAATGCCGGACAGCACGCGGTTGGCAGGCATGGCCGAATTCTAGTTGCCGCCCGGCACCCGTAAGTCGCCCGCTGCGCTCGCCGGGCGGCGGCCTGAGCCAAGGCCCGCGCCCGCGGCGGCGGCTGGACCAGCCGGGCGGCCGTTGGCCCCGCTTGATCCCTGCTCGTTCGCTACCACGGGAACGATCTCCGGCGCGCCGAGCCTGATCGCGTCCGCATCGGTATCTGTGTCAGCTTCCTGCGACTTCCGCTCGGCCTCGATCCTGGCGCGGTAGCTGTCGAGCTCCCTGCTGACCTGCCTGCTCCGCCACTTCATCGGGCCAGCCATCAGGGTGGCGACCTCCTGCGCCGCTGACACGCCGCGGTCCCAGGTCTCGATCGAGATGTGCATGCGCCTGGTCATCACATCCTCCAGATGCCTGGCGCCCTCGTGCGTGACCGCGTAGACCGCCTCGACCCGCAGGTAGTCCTCGGCGCCAGCGAGCGGCTTGCCGAGGGTCGGGTCGGCAGCAATCATCTCGAGCAGCTCCCCGGTCAGACTGCCGTACCTGCCGAGCAGGTGCTCGATCCGCGCCACATGCAGCCCAGACGACCTGGCAATCGTCTGGCGCGAGTTCCATAGTGCCTGGAATCCGTCGGCTCCGGCCAGCGGAATCTGATCGGTGCAGGACGGGGCGACCTTGCCGTCGAGGCCATGGGCCACGGCATCGACGGCGTCACGCGCCATCAGCCGGTAGGTCGTGTACTTGCCGCCCGCGATCATCACCAGGCCGGGCACCGGGTGGGCAACAGTGTGCTCCCTGGACAGCTTGGACGTGGTGTCAGACTCGCCAGCCAGCAGCGGCCGCAGCCCCGCGTACACGCCCTCCACGTCATCACGCGTGAGCGGTACCGCGAGCACGCGGTTGACCTGGTCAAGGACGTAGTCGATGTCGGCCCTGCTGGCCGCCGGATGATCCTTCGACAATGCCCAGTCGGTATCGGTGGTGCCGATAATCCAGTGCCGTCCCCAGGGGATGACGAACAGCACGCTGACGGCCGTGCGCAGGATGATGCCGGTACTTGAGTGGATCCGGTCCCGTGGCACGACCAGGTGCACGCCCTTCGACGCGCGCACGTTGATCGAGCCGCGGCCGCCGACCATAGCCTGAATCTCGTCGGTCCACACGCCGGTGGCGTTGACCACCTGCTGCGCCCTTATCTCAAGCTCCGCGCCGGTCTCCAGGTCGACGGCTCGGACCCCGGTGACCCGTTCACCCTCACGCAGGAAGCCGGTGACCTGGGTCCGCGACGCGATCAGCGCGCCGTAGCCAGCCGCGGTCCTGAGCAGGTCCACCACGTATCTGGCGTCGTCGACCTGCGCGTCCCAGTACAGCAGGGCGCCGGTCAGCGCCGACCTGCGCAGCGCGGGTGCCAGCCGCAGGGCGTGCTGCCTAGTTAGCTGGCGGTGCAAGGGCAGGCCCCTGACCTGGCCGCGAGCCACTCCGAGTGCGTCGTAGATGCTCACGCCAGCGCCGACGTAGGCGCGTTCCCAGCCATAGTGGTTGAAAGGGAACAGGAAAGAGACCGGCCTGATCAGGTGCGGCGCGATCCGCTGCATGAGCAGCGCCCGCTCCGTGAGCGCCTCGCGGACCAGCCCGAAGTTGAATTGCTCCAGGTAACGCAGCCCGCCGTGGATGAGCTTGCTCGACCTCGATGACGTGCCCGAGGCGAAGTCCCTCGCCTCGACCAGGCCAACCGACAGGCCCCTGGTCGCGGCGTCGAGAGCCACTCCGGCCCCGACCACGCCGCCACCCACCACGAGGACCTGCAGCTCGGTACTGGCCATCGCGGTGATGGCCGCTGCCCGCTCAGCGGGTCCGAGCTTGGCCGCTCCGAGCGCATAGGTCGTCACAGTGCAGAACGCTACCCAGGCGGGTGGCCGGGGAAGCTCACCGGGCCGGTGCTGCGGGCGATTACAGCCCGGCCGACGATCCCGGCGCGGCGGGCATTCCCGGCGCGGCCGACGATCCCGGCGCGGCGGGCATTCCCGGCGGGGCCGGCGATGCGGGAGCGACGGTGACCTCGACCCGCTGAAACTCCTTCAGATCCGAGTACCCGGAGGTGGCCATCGTCCGCCGCAGCGCCCCCATCAGGTTCATCGAGCCGTCAGCGAGTGTGGAAGGGCCGTGCAGGATCTGCTCAAGCGTCCCGATCGTCCCGACCTTGAGCCGGCCGCCTCGCGGCAGCTCAGGATGGTGCGCCTCGGCGCCCCAGTGATAGCCCTTGCCCGGCGCCTCGGCGGCCCTGGCGATCGGCGAGCCGACCATGACGGCGTCGGCGCCGAGCGCGAGCGCTTTGGCGATGTCGCCGCTCCTCGTCATCCCGCCGTCGGCAATAACGTGCACGTAGCGGCCGCCCGACTCGTCGAGGTACTCGCGTCGCGCCGCGGCCACGTCAGCGATCGCGGTCGCCATAGGCACCTTGACGCCCAGGACGGCAGCTGTCGTCTGGCCGGATCCGCCGCCGAAGCCGACCAGGACGCCCGCCGCACCGGTCCGCATCAGATGCAGTGCGGCCGTGTAAGTGGCGCAGCCGCCCACGATCACCGGGACGTCAAGCTCGTAGATGAAGTGCTTGAGGTTCAGCGGCTCGGCCTGGCTTGACACGTGCTCGGCCGAGACGGTCGTGCCCCTGATGACCACGAAGTCGGTGCCCGCGTCGATCAGGGCTTTGTGATACTTCAGCGTGCGCTGCGGCGACAGCCTCGCCGCGATGGTCACACCGGCTGCCCTGATCTCCGAGATCCGCTGGCCGATTAGGTCGTCCTTGATCGGCTCGGCGTAAATCTGCTGCAATCGCGCCGTCGCTGCCTCGTCGTCCAGCGCAGCCACCTCAGCCAGGAGCGGCTCCGGGTCGTCGTACCTGGTCCAGACACCCTCGATATCCAGCACGGCCAGGCCGCCCAGCTTGCCGATTTCGATGGCGGTGGCCGGCGAGACCACGCTGTCCATGGGCGCGGTCACCAGCGGCAGCTCGAATCGGTATGCGTCGATCTGCCAGGCGATCGAGACGTCCTCAGGACGCCTGGTCCGGCGGGATGGCACGATGCCGATCTCGTCAAGCGCGTAGGCACGGCGGCCGCTCTTGCCGCGGCCGATCTCCATCACGGTCACCCCGACAGTCTGCCAGGCCCCGCGCCCTGCAGCCGACAACCCCGCCCAGCCACCCTCAACGCCCGATGATCACGAAGATGTAGCTGATAGAGAAACCAAACCCGCGTGATCATCCGCGTGCCGGCGCGAAACAGCCATTAGCTGGGCGGGCCGCTGTAGTTCGGGGCCTCGGACACCATGTGGATGTGGTGCGGGTGGCTTTCGGTCAGGCCCGCGCCCGTGATCTGGATGAAGCGGGCATCTTGTAGCTCAGCGATGGTCATCGAGCCGCAGTAACCCATCGCCGCCCGCAGCCCGCCAGCGAGCTGGCCGGTTACGGCCGCCACCGAGCCCCGGTACGGCACCCGGCCCTCAATGCCCTGGGGCACGAGCTTGTCCTCGCGCAGCACGTCATCCTGGAAGTACCTGTCCTTGGAGTAGGACCGGCCACGCTCCCGGTTCCGCATGGCGCCGAGCGAGCCCATGCCACGGTAGAGCTTGTACTGCTCGCCGCCGATCATCACCATCTCGCCGGGCGCTTCCTCGGTACCGGCCAGCAGGCTCCCGAGCATCACGGTGTCGGCGCCGGCGGCGATGGCCTTGGCGACGTCCCCGGAGTACTGCACGCCGCCATCGCCGATCACCGGAACTCCCGCTGGCCTGGCGGCCCTGGCCGCCTCGTAGATCGCGGTGATCTGCGGAACGCCAACGCCAGCCACGACCCTGGTCGTGCAAATCGACCCGGGGCCCACTCCGACCTTGACCGCATCAGATCCGGCCTCGATCAGGGCCTGGGCGCCGGACCTGGTCGCCACGTTGCCGCCGATCACCTCGATCCGCACGTTCGCCTTGAGCTGCGCGATCATGTTGAGCACCGACTCAGCGTGACCGTGCGCGGTGTCTACGACCAGGAAGTCGACGCCGGCGTCGATAAGTGCCTGGGCGCGCCGCTTGGCGTCCTCCCCGACGCCGACCGCGGCGCCGACCATCAGGCGGCCTTGCGGATCCTTGGTGGCGTCAGGGAATTTTTCGCTCTTGGCGAAGTCCTTGACGGTGATCAGCCCGCGCAGCAGCCCCTGGGAATCGACCAGCGGCAGCTTCTCGACCTTGTGCTGGGACAACAGGCGCAGGGCCTGCTCCCTGGCCACCCCTACAGGCGCGGTGATAAGCGGCATCGGCGTCATCAGCTCGCCCGCGCGGCGGCTGTGATCCTGCTCGAACCTGATGTCCCTGTTGGTGATGATCCCGAGGAGCACGCCGTCCGGCGAGACGACGGGCAGACCGGAGACCCGGTACCTGGCGCACAGTTCCTCGACCTCGGCGATCGTGGTGTCGGGCCCGCAGGTGACGGGATTGGTGATCATACCCGCCTCGGAGCGCTTGACGATGTCTACCTGGTGCGCCTGGTCCTCGATCGACATGTTGCGGTGCAGAACCCCGGCCCCGCCTTGCCTGGCCATGGCGACGGCCATGGATGCCTCGGTGACCGTGTCCATAGCCGAGGACAGCAACGGCAGCCGCAGCGAGATCCGCCTGGTCAGCCTCGCGGTGGTGGCTGCCTCGCTCGGCATGAGCGCCGAGCGCGCTGGCAGCAAGAGCACGTCGTCAAAGGTCAGCGCGGGAGATCCGAACTTGGCTTCGTCGGTCATGTCACTCCCAGATGCTGTTCTGCCGGTTGTCGTCCATCCTAGTTATCGCCGGGTGGCCGGCAGTCAACCCGCAGGCGATGGCTCGGAGGCAGGCGTGCTTGACGACGTTGTCGGCAATCTGCGGTGCCCGCACTGCGGTAACGGCCTGACGAGGACTGGCGGGTCGTTCCGCTGCCCTGCCGGGCACAGCTTTGACATCGCCACGCAGGGCTACGTCAGCTTGCTTCAGCGCGGGGTGGCCGGCGGCGCGGGAGATACGGCCGCGATGGTGCGGGCACGCCGGGAGTTTCTCGCCGCCGGTCATTTCGCCCCCATAGCCGCCGCGCTGGCCGACGCCGCTGCCGCCTCGGTCGCCGGACGCAGCAGTGGCTGCGTTGTCGATGTCGGCGCCGGCACCGGCTACTACCTTGCCGCGGTGCTCGCCAGGCTCCCCGGGCACGCCGGCGCGGCCTTGGACCTCTCCAAGCGCGCCCTCCGGGTGGCGGCACGGGCCCATCGGCGGATCGGCGCCGTCGGCTGCGACGCGTAGCGCCCGCTGCCGGTCACCGATTCAGCCGCCGACCTGCTGCTGAACGCGTTCGCTCCGCGCGACGGAGCCGAGCTCCGCCGCATCCTGCGGCCGGACGGACGGCTGCTGCCGGTCACGCAGGCCGCCGATCACCTGAGCGAGCTGACTGAGCCGCTCGGCCTGCTGCACGTCGACAAGCGGAAACGCGATCGGCTCGCCGACAAGCTCGGCGCGCACCTCAAGCTCATCGGCGAGCGCGAGCACCGCGGCCTGATGTCACTGGACAAGGCGGCCGTCGCCGCACTGACCGCGATGGGCCCCACCGCGTGGCACGCCCGGCCTGATACAACCGCCCGCCTGATCGCACTGTTGCCAGAACCCGCGGCGGTCACGCTGGCGGTGACGGTGTCCGTCCTTCGGCCGCGGCGATGAGCGCGGCTGCCGATTCCCTGACGAACAAGATCGCATCAGGCCCTGCCGCCCGCTCGGGCGCTCTGGCCTGCTGCTGGTCAAGGGCACGCCGCACGAGGCCTGGAGGTCCGATGCCGCGATCGAGCGCGGCCAGGCCACCCGCGATCTTGGCGACGATCTTGCCGTCGTTCAGGTACACCAGGGCACGGCAGGCGTTGAGCACCGCATAGCTCTCTGATGCGTTAGCCAGGCCCCAGCCAAGCTCGCCGGCCAGGTAAACGAGGATCTGCGGCCGGCGCACTGCCCCGATCACCGCCGTCGGCGGCGGCCCGGTCACCGTGATTCCGGCGGCACGGCAGACCGCGTAGTGCATGAGCAGGTCAGGATCACCGGGCCTCGTGTCACCCCGCACCAGCGTCCGGCCGCCGTCGCCGAAGCCGGCGTGCAAGACGAACGGCCATGGCGGCATTGGCCGCGCTGCCTGGCTGATCGTTACGATGCTGGCTTCAAGACCCCGTCCCGGGCAGCGCGCTCCTGAGCGCGTCAGCAGGCCGCCGGCGGCCATCAGCGGATCGCTGACGGCTGGTGCCGCCTGGGCGGCTAGGTCGTCGGCCACCACGAAGAGGATGTCCACATCGCTGCGCTCGGCCACCCAGCCGCCGAGAGCGGCAGACCCGTGCAGGTACGCGGCCGTAAGCCCGCCGCCGAGCAGCGCGTCCAGATCGCCGGCCAGCCGCCCCGCGTATTCGCGAGGGTCGGCGGGCATGGCTGCGTCGTCGGGAACCGGCATGCGACAAGCGTGCAGGCCTCGCGGCCAGGCCCGGTCATCGGCCCCGCCCGATCTGCCTCGCCGGGCGGCGCCCTGGTCTAGTCTGCCGGGTCAGCAACTGCGGTCAGGGAGGCGATTACCATGGAGCAGCGGGTCAGCCTGGTCACGCTCGGCGTCACCGATCTCGACAGGGCCCGGCAGTTTTACACCTCGCTGGGCTGGAGGCCGGCCACGTCGCCTGCGGACGACGTCGTGTTCTTCCAGGCGGGCGGTATCGTCTTGGGCCTCTGGGACAGGGCAATGCTTGCCCACGACAGCGCTGTGCGGGACGGAGGCGGCTGGGGCGGGGTAACGCTGGCCTACAACGTCCGGTCCCCCGCGGAGGTGGATGCCGCCATCGAGGAAGCCCGCGCAGCCGGCGCCGTGATCGGGCGTGAGCCGGCTGCGACGTTCTGGGGCGGCTACTCCGGGCTCTTCATCGACCCGGACGGGCACCCGTGGGAGGTGGCCCACAACCCGGGCTGGACGCTACTCGACGACGGCAGCGTCTGCCTTCCCGCCTGACGCCCGGCAATGGCGGCAAACAGCGAGCCTGGCAGGCTGCTCCTCGCGACGCTGATCGTGCTCACCATCATCAGCGGCCTCGTCGACGCCGTCAGCTACCTGGGACTTGGCCACGTGTTTACCGCGAACATGACCGGCAACGTGGTACTGCTCGGCTTCGCGGCCGCTGGTGCGTCCGGGTTCTCGGCGCCGGCCTGCCTGACGTCGCTTGGCGCGTTCCTGCTCGGCGCGGCTGCCGCAGGCCGGCTAGCGAGGCGGCTCGGGTCACGGCGCCGGCTGCTCGTTATCGCGCTGACGACCGAGGCCGTGGCCACCGGGACCGCCGCCGCCATGGCGTTCGCCGTCACCGGGGTCTCGGCGGGCTGGGCCCGGTTCACGATCATCGCCGTGCTCGCGCTCGGCATGGGGGTGCGTAACGCGACCATCAGGCGTCTTGCCGTTCCCGATCTCACCACCACCGTGCTGACCATGACACTGACGGGGCTGGCGGCCGACTCGGCGCTGGCTGGCGGCGACAACCGGCTGGCAGCCCGCCGCGCCGCGGCGGTAGCCGCGATGCTGATTGGCGCGTTCGCGGGAGCCGCTGCCTTCCTGCACGCAGGGCCAGCGGCGACGCTGCTGATCGGCTCGGTGGCCGTCCTGGCTGCGGGCCTGGGATTCTGGGCCGCAAAGGAGTCACGCAGGCTCGATCGGCCAGCCGGCTGAGTGCGCCGTTGCACGAGGCGCGGCACGCGTCAGGTCCTGGCGAAGGTCAGCAGGAACTCAAGGGAGCCGTGGTTCTGGGTGGTGACGAAGCTGCCGAAGCTGGGATTCGGAATGCTCCAGTCGGCGAACTTGACCGGTATCGATCCGGAAATGGTGATCGATCCGCCGGTCCGCTTGGCCGAGACCGTGAACGCAACCTTTCTGGTGTGCCCGTGCAGCGTCAGGTCACCGGTCGCGTAATAGGCCCTGACCGTCCCGATGGCCGGCAACAGCCCGAGCCTGATCGGGCCGGTGAGCGAGAAGGTCCCGGTCGGATAGGCGGAGACATCCATGATCCGGCCGTCGAACTGGGCATCACGCTGGGTCTGGTCACTGCGGATGGTGGCCATCTGGACCGTGAAGGCGGCTTGGGTGAGCGCCCCGCCGGCAATCGTCATATGACCGGCGACCGATCTGGTGCGGCCCACGGCGATGTTGTCCTGCCCGAGCAGGATCTCCTTGACCCGGTAGCCGACGACGGAGCCGGACCCGACCCGCCAGCTGCCCGCCACGGATCCGGCGACTGGACCTGCCGAGCTTGTGCTCGCCGGCCGGGTATGGCCGGATGCGGCAGGTGAGCCTCCGCGCAGGCCGAGCGGGGCAGGCGGCGGGCCCTCGATGAAGTGGATGTAGATAAACGGGATTCCCACAGCCAGCGCGGCCAGAACGGCAGCGGCGGCGATCACCCATCCCAGCCAGCGCCGGCGCGCAGACATCGCGCCACTCTCCTTCAAGCTCACGCTGCTAGGCCAGGGCGGCGACCGGCGGCGCGAACGCTAGCCGGCCACGTTACGCGCTGGTGCCGTAGAACTCCTCGACTGCGATGGCGCGCAGCCGCGCCAGCGCCCGGTGCTGCGCCACCCGCACCGCGCCCGCGGACATGCCGAGCGCCGCCCCGGTCTCCTCAGCCGACAGCCCGGTGAGCACCCGCAGGACGAGCAGCTCGCGCTGGTTCCCTGGCAGCCGGGCGAGCAGTGCCCTGGCCCGCTGGGCTTCCAGGCTGGAGACCGCTGCCTCCTCGGGCCCGGGCTGGTCGTCAGGGCTATCGGGCAGATCGTCGGTGGGAATCGCCAGGCGGGCAGCCAATCGCCTGGCGTCGGCGACCTTATGCGACGCAATGCCGAAGACAAAGGAGGCAAACGGCCTGCCCATGTCCCGGTACCTCGGCAAGGCGGTAAGCACCGCCAGGCAGACCTCCTGTGCCACATCCTCGGCGACCTGGTAATGACCGGCCAGATTCCCGAGCCTGGCCCGGCAGTACCGGACGACCATTGGCCGGATCTGCCTGATCAGCGAGTCGACGGCGGCCGGCTGGCCGCGAGCGGCCAGCGCGGTCAGGTCAGTGATCGCAGCGGCCGAGTCCGGATCGCTTACGGCCTCCTGAGTCATGCGTTCCCCCTTCGGCGATATGCCGTCGCGCATCATGCGGTCATGACCGCATGATGCCCAGGTAAAGGGGCGGCCTAATCATCGATGCCTGCATCAAATTAACGACACGACTTATGGCGCGGGCAAAAAGCAACAAATTAGCGTCACTATCATGGACGTTTATCAGAATGTGGACGATCCTTAGTCCTATCATCTGAAAATCGCCCAGGCTCTGAGATTCGACCGAGATCGTGGCGCTTCTGGGCGGATGGGGTCGCTCCGGGCGCGCTCTGGCTGCCCGGCGATGCCCGGCTGCTCAGCAGAGCGTGCGGGCCGGGACTCGCGAGGAGTCCCGGCCCGCTCCAGCTGCGGATAAATGACCGGTCAGTGCACGTGACCGTGGCCGCCGTGGCCGTGACCGGCCTCGGCCTCTTCCTTCTCCGGCTTGTCGGTCACAAGCGCCTCGGTCGTCAGCAGCATGCCGGCGATTGACGCGGCGTTCTGGACCGCCGACCTGGTTACCTTGACCGGGTCGATAACGCCCTGTGCCAGCAGGTCGCCGTACTCGCCGGTCTCGGCGTTGTAGCCGTGGCCGGCGGGCAGGTCAGCGATTGCTGCCACCACCACGCCGCCCTCGGCGCCCGCGTTCAGCGCGATCCAGCGTCCCGGCTCAAGCAGAGCCTTCCTGACCACAGCGACGCCGGTAGCCTCATCGCCGGACAGCCCGAGGTCGCCGAGTGCCACCGAGGCGTGGATCAGCGCGCTCCCGCCGCCGGCCACGATGCCTTCCTCGATGGCCGCCCTAGTCGCCGAGATGGCGTCCTCCAGCCGGTGCTTCTTCTCCTTGAGCTCGACCTCGGTCGCGGCCCCTGCCCGCAGTACGGCCACACCGCCCGCAAGCTTGGCGACCCGCTCCTGGAGCTTCTCCTTGTCCCAGTCCGAGGACGACGCCTCAATTTCCGCCTTGAGCTGACGAATCCGCTCGTTGATGGCCTCCTGGTCGCCGGCCCCGTCGATGATGGTGGTCGTGTCCTTGCTGACCACCACCCGACGCGCCCTGCCGAGCACGTCGAGGTCGGCAAGCTCGAGCTTCAGCCCGACCTCCTCGCTGACCACTTGGCCGCCGGTCAGGACCGCCATGTCCTCGAGCATCGCCTTGCGCCGGTCACCGAACCCGGGCGCCTTCACGGCGACGACGTTCAGCAGGCCGCGGATCTTGTTGACCACGAGGGTGGACAGCGCCTCGCCGTCGACGTCCTCGGCCACGAGCAGCAGCGGCTTGCGCGACTGGGCGATCTTCTCGAGTAGCGGCAGCAGGTCGGCCATGGCCGAGATCTTGCCGTTGTGCAGCAGGATGTAGGCGTCCTCGAGCACCGCCTCCATCCGCTCCTGGTCGGTGATGAAGTACGCCGAGATGTAGCCCTTGTCGAACTGCATGCCCTCGGTGAACTCGAGCTCCAAGCCCATCGTGGCGGACTCCTCGACGGTGATCACGCCGTCCTTGCCGACCTTGTCGAAGGCGTCGGCGATGATCGCGCCTATCTTCGCGTCCTGCGCGGAGATCGTCGCGACGTTGGCGATCTCGCTCCGCTCCTCGACCTCGCGCGCGCTCTTCAGCAGGCTCTCCGAGACAGCGGTCGCGGCCACGTCGATGCCGCGCTTAAGCGCCATGGGGCTGGCGCCGGCGGTGACCGAACGCAGGCCCTCGTGCACCATCGCCTGCGCCAGCACGGTCGCGGTGGTGGTGCCGTCGCCGGCGACGTCATTGGTCTTGGTGGCGACCTCCTTGGCGAGCTGAGCGCCCAGGTTCTCCTGCGGGTTCTCAAGCTCGATCTCCTTGGCGACGGTGACGCCGTCGTTGGTGATCGTCGGAGCGCCCCACTTCTTGTCGATGACGACATTGCGGCCGCGCGGGCCGAGCGTCACCTTCACCGCGTCCGCGAGCTTGTCCACCCCGCGCTCAAGCGCCCGCCGCGCTTCCTCATTGAAATTCAGGCTCTTAGCCATCCAGCACCTCAGCTGATCGTTTCGTGGATAGTCATGGTTCAGTCAGGCTTCATGCCGCCGCCCCGGTCTGGCCGGGACCACAGGAGGCAAGCTCCTGCGGCCACCAACCGATCCGGGGCGGCGGGTGGCACGCTCGCGCGCGCCTGGCACGAGCCGGGCCCGCGCCGTTGGATCTGCTCGCTTACTTCTCGATGATCGCGAGCACGTCCCGGGCGGAGAGCACGAGGTACTCCTCGCCCGTGAACTTGACTTCGGTGCCGCCGTACTTGCTGTAGAGCACGACATCGCCGACCTTGACGTCCATCGGGACGCGCTTGGTGCCAGCGTCGTCGTACCTGCCCGGTCCGACGGCGATGACCTCGCCCTCCTGGGGCTTCTCCTTGGCGGTGTCTGGGATAACAAGGCCGGATGCCGTCGTCTGCTCTGCGTCGAGCGGACGAACAACGATCCGGTCCTCAAGCGGCTTGATAACAACCTTGGTGGCGGTCGTCACGATCTGACCTCCCCCTCCGGAAAGGGCTAGCTGAGTTACTAGAGAGGCGACCACGGGGCCTGCCGTCGCGGGTGCCAGACCATCCTCGTCGCGTTAGCACTCTATACCATCGAGTGCCAAGTCCGCACAGTAGCCGGAGGGTTCGGCCCAGTCAAACTGGCGCAGTCAAGCTGGCGCTGTCCGGGCTTGGCTCACTCCGGCTAGGGTGCGGCTCATGGACGCACCAGCCGAGGACCCATCCGCTGGACGGGTCACCGACGACGAGCACTCCCGCCGGGCAGCTTCGTTCGGGGCCGCCGCGCGGGCTTACGCCGAGCACCGGCCTGACTACCCGCTGGCGGCCATCCGCTGGGCGCTCGAACCCGCGGCAGGCCAGGCCGGGCATCCGGTCAGGATCCTAGACCTGGGCGCGGGAACCGGGAAGCTCACCGCCCAGCTGGCCGGCCTAGCGCTCGACGGCGGCAGGCCGAACGTCCTCGCCGTCGAGCCCGACCCGCACATGCTGGCCGAGCTGCGCGGTAGTCTGCACCGCTGGAGCCTGCAGACGGTCACCGCGGTCGCCGGCCGGGCCGAGTGCATTCCGCTGCCTGACGAGTCCGTCGATGCCGTTCTGGCCGGGCAGGCGGCGCACTGGTTCGACGTGGACCGGGCGATGCCAGAGATCTTCCGCGTGCTAACCCCTGGCGGCGTCTTCGCCGGGCTGTGGAACGCCGACGACGACCGGGTCGGCTGGGTGGCCGGACTGCACCAGGCGAGCGGCCGCCGCGGTATGGTGGCACGGACCAGCGACTTCGGTGATGACGACGGCATCTCGGCCTGGCTGCGCGACGCCGGCCGCGGCCTCTTCTCGCCGCCGGAAGGTTCCGGCTTCGAGCACTCACAGCTCAGGTCCGCCGACTCGCTGATCGCCACCATGCGCACTCACTCCATGTTCCTGATCATGGAACCCGCCGATCGCGAGGCTGTGCTCTCCAGCGTGCGCGATTACCTCGCCGCGACGCCGCAGACGGCGTCGGGCGAGTTCAGCCTGCCGATCTGGACGATCGCCCTGCGGTCGGTTAAGCGGCCAGGATCTGGGTGACAGGTAGACCGGAGTCAGCCGCGAAGTCGGCGCCGGAGGGCGCGGCGCCGGCCGCGACGAGATCCGAACCGAGGGCAGCCACCATGGCCCCGTTATCCGTGCACAGCCCGGGCCGCGGTACCCGCAGCGTGATCCCGGCCGCTTCGGACCGCTCCTGCGCGAGCGCGCGAAGCCGGGAATTGGCCGCCACCCCGCCGCTGATCACCAGGTGATCGACGCCGTGGACCCGGCATGCGTCCACTGCTTTGCGGGTCAGCACGTCGGCAACCGCCTCTTGGAAGGAAGCGGCGACGTCGGCGACCGGAACGGCGAGCCCGGCGGCTTCCCGCGCCTCGACCCAGCGCGCGACTGCGGTCTTCAGCCCGGAAAACGAGAAGTCGGCCGTGCCGTCACGGTACTTTGACCGCGGGAAATTAACCGAGCTCCGGTCGCCGTCCTTGGCGGCCGCGTCGATCGGCGGCCCGCCGGGAAACGGCAGTCCAAGCAGCCTGGCGACCTTGTCATAGGCCTCGCCCGCGGCGTCATCGATGGTTGCGCCGAGCGGCGTGATGTCTCCGGTAACGCTGCGGACGAGCAACAGTGACGAGTGCCCGCCGGAGACGAGCAGGGCGATCGCCGGGGCCGGCAGGGTGCCATGCTCAAGCTGGTCGACGGCGATGTGGGCGGCCAGATGGTTGACCCCGTACAGCGGCTTGCCAAGGGCGAGCGCATAAGCCTTGGCCGCGCAGACCCCGACGAGCAGCGCCCCCGCTAGCCCCGGGCCGGCTGTCACCGCGATCGCGTCCACCTGCCCCAGGCTGACCCCGGCCGTCCCCAGCGCCCGCTGGACGGCCGGGACCATGGCCTCCAGGTGCGCCCTGCTGGCCACCTCGGGAACTACGCCGCCGTACCTGGCGTGCTCGTCCACGCTGGAGGCGACCGCGTCGGCGAGCAGATCGTGACCGCGCACCAGGCCGACGCCGGTCTCGTCACAGGACGACTCAATGCCCAGCACAAGCGGCGCTGTCATTACTGCTCCCCCGTGGTCTCGGCCGCCGTCGCGCCGCGGGCCAGGCTGCGCCGCATCACGAGCGCATCAGCCCCTGACGGTTGGTAATAGCCGCGCCTTATTCCGATTTCGGCGAAGTCGTGCCTGCGGTAGAGCTGCTGCGCCCGTCCGTTGTCGGCGCGCACCTCAAGGAACACCTCGGTGCAGCCGCGCCTGGCGGCCTCGGCGAGCAGCGCTTTCAGCAGCGCTGAGCCGATCCCTTCGCCCCAGCGGTCGGTCGCCACTGCGAGCGTCACCACGTCGCCCTGCCAGCCGGCGCCAAGCAGGCCTGCATACCCTGCGATCCCGTGGCCATCGTCGGCCACCAGGTAGTACCTGCTGGCCGGCTGCTGCTCGAGCTCGGCGGCGAGCATCTGCCTGGACCAGGCTTCCGCACCGAAGACGGCCTGTTCGAGCTCCATTACCTCGTCGAGATCCGCCTCCGTCATCGTCCGGAGCATGACATTCATCTCGCGCCTCATGGTGTGACCCGCTTCGGCCGGCCGGGTTCCTTCGCGTCGGGCCGGCGCAGGTAGCGGGCCTCCGGTGGCCCGGCCGGGACGCCGCGCGCGAGGTGGTCGGCGGCCAGCTCCGCCAGCTGGGCGGCCGAGGGGTACCGCGGCCCGATGATGCCATCGGCTGCCGCGAGCTCGGCGTGCAGCCGCGGCCCTTCGCCCGCGATCGGGTAGCCAGCCGGAACAAGAGCTGGCGGGCTGACGTCCGGCCCGGACAGCCGCTCTGCCGCCGCTCCGTACCTGGCCCAGTAGACCTCCCGTCTCCTGGCGTCGGTCGCCACGATGAACTCGCGTCCGGCGGCGGAGTGCCGCGCCTCCGCGGCGATGATGTCGAGCGTGCACACGCCATCGACCGGGATGCACAGCGCGCTGCCGAGCACCCGCGCGGTGACCAGGCCCACTCGCAGGCCGGTGTAGGGCCCGGGCCCAGTTCCCACCGCGAGCGCGGTCAGGTCGCCGGGCTGAGCCCCGGCCGTCGCGAGGACCCTGGCAATCGACGGTGCGAGCAGCTCGCCATGGCGGCGGGCGTCGACCGCTGACTCGTGCGCGATGACGGCGGAGCCATCGTGCACCGCGACCGTTACCGCGGGCGTGGCGGTGTCGAAAGCGAGGATAAGCACGATGTCTCAGCGTAGTCATCGCGGCCAAGTGGTGATCCCCGCCGGAGCGCGTCTCGCCGGACCGGCCGCCGACTGCCCCGATGCCGCCGGTGCCTCGATCCGGGTCAGACGGTCGGCTCGGCCTTGACGCGCGAGAGCGCGGCCCGCGCCACGGCGACGGCTCCGGAGCGAAGCTCGCTGACCGTGACCGGGCCGAAGCCCTTGCCAGCCTCGCCCTGGTAGCTGACCGTGATCAGCACGTTGTGGTACCTCACCAGCACCGTCACCAGGTCGGTCGCCGCGTTCGTACGGAAGGTCTGCACAGCGCTGAACGCCTGATCACCCATGCCGCTGATCGGCGTGATCGTTGCCGGGGGCGTGTGCTTGGGCGGCTTGGCCTGTCGCTGGCGCTGCTGCGCGAAGGTGTACTTCGCGTTCGCGGTCGCGCTGCCGTTGCCGACCGGAACCAGGCTGGCCTGCATGGCCTGCAGGAACACGGTCAGAACCCGGAACGTCGGCTTCGCGTCGACGGTGTAGGTGCAGCTGCTCTGCTCCTGTTCCTTCTGGGGCTGGATGCTCTTCGGCTGCCCGTTCATGAGCTGGCGCAGGTCCGCGCCCCCGTAGACCCGGCAGGAGTCAGGCACCCCGCGGAATTCGCCCGGCTGCAAGGTCGTCACGAACCGGCTCGGCGGTGCATGTGACCGCGTCAGGTAGAGCCCGGCCGCGACCAGGACGGCAATGACGATTGCCGAGCCGCCCCAGGTGACCAGCCTGCGCTTGGATCGGCGGCGGCGAGCAGCCGCCGCCCGGCTGCGGCCCGGCAGCCTGCGGAGGCGCGCGGGCTGCTCCTGCTCGCGCCGCGGAACCGGTCCGGGCCCGTCGAACCGGTCGGGCTCGCCGAACTGGTCAGGCTCGCCGGGCTCTGGCCGCCGGTCCCGCTCTCGCGCCCTGGGCGGGCCCTCGGACCGGCGAGACCGGGAGCCCGGCCTGAGCGGCTCGATGCCGCCAGGAACCGCCCACGGCGGCAGGTCGGAATCCGGGTCAGGTCCTTCATCGAAAGCGTCAATCACCTGCCAACCGGTCCTGCGGGGCTCCTGCGAGGTCCTGGACCGCGAGGCTGGGCGCCCCGGACCTGACCGGCCGGGGTGATGAGGCTGGCGAGGCGGGTAGCCCTGCTCAGTCACGGCGCGCCTCCCTGACGGGCATCCGACCATGCGTTACGACAGCAAGCTCACCTGGATTCAGGCAGTGTACTGGCGTCGGGTGGGCCAAGGAGCGACAGATCAGAACAATTGTTGCCTGAGCACCATGCTCCGCACTATCGCAGCGGCTCGGCGAGCACCAACCTGAGCTGGCCCGCCGCGGCATCCCACCTGTTCCCGAAGCCGGTGACGGTCACGAACCTGACCTGGTCACCAGTCCCGTTGCACTGATCGCCAGGCGCGTTCCACTGATCGCCCGCCGCAGCCGGAGCGATACCGGGCCCTGGCGCCGAACGGTCGATGGTCACCCGGAGGTATCCAGGCGCCAGGTTCTCGACCATGCCTTCGCCCCACTCCACCACCGTGACCGAGTGATCGAGGTCCGCGTCCAGGTCGAGGTCGTCCACCTCCAGCCGGCTGCCGAGCCGGTAGGCGTCGGCGTGCACGAGGTCAGGACCTCCGCGCAGCGACGGGTGCACCCGGGCGATCACGAACGTCGGCGACGTAACCGGGCCCCGCACGGCCAGGCCCTCGCCGAGCCCCTGGACCAGCGTGGTCTTACCGGCCCCCAGCGAGCCGGCTAGGACGACAAGATCGCCCGCGCGCAGCAGGCAGGCGAGCCTGTTGCCGAGCAGGCGCATCTGGGCGGCGCCGGGAACCGCGAGCCTGGCCGTTACCGCGGGAACGCCGCTCTCAGCGCCCTGACCGTTCGCTGCGGACAGCGAACGACCGGCGGCAGATCGCTCAGGCATTGCCGGCCTGGGTGGCCACGGCCTGCGCGAGGAGGTCTGCGATGGCCTCGTTGACTTCACCGGGCCGCTCGAGAATTACGACGTGGCCGGCGCCGTGGATCTTGACGAGCTTGGCGTCGCGGATTGCCGAGGCGATTCCCTCCGACAGGCTCGGGTCGACTAGCCGGTCGCGGTCGCCGGTAAGGACGAGCGTCGGAACGTTACCGAGCACCTTGAGCGCGTGCCTCTTCTCATGCCCGACAAGCGCCACATAGAAGTCGGCGATGACGTCGATCGGCGTCGACCTGATGATCCGCTCGAGGAAGTCCACCACGGTCGGGCTCACGTTGGTATCGCCGAACGCGATCCGTCTCGTGCCGAGGAACGCGATATCGCTGGCCGACCGCCTGCCGCGCTCCACGACCTCCGCGATCCGCCCCCTGGAGGCGCCGGTCATCATCGACGGCATGGCAGCCCGGATCGCCGGGCGGACCAGGGCAGGCAGCCAGGTGACCGGGTCGATGGTACCGGCCGCGGTGCTGATCAGTACGGTCCCGATGACCTTGCTGCCGAACAGCTCAGGGTGCTGGTCCGCCAGCGCCATGATGGTCATGCCGCCCATCGAGTGGCCGACAAGCACCACTGGCGTGTCACCGGGCGCCGTGGCCAGCATCACCTCGTGCAGGTCGGCCCCCAGCTGGTCGATCGTGACCAGGTTAGGATCGGAGCGGCCCGACCTGCCATGACTGCGCTGGTCCCAGAAGACCAGCCTGGCCAGGCGACCGAGCCCGGCCGCCTGGTAATACCAGACGTCGGAGTTCAGGGTGTAGCCGTGGCAGAAGATCATCGTGACCTGGGTCGCGGTTGCGTCCGGCTGCGTCGAGGTCCCGCTGACCTCGACGTGCAGCGGCAGCCCGTCATCGGCCCGCACGGTCATCGCCTCGCCACGGATGTCACCGAACGGCTCGCCCGCCGCCGGGTCAGGACGCAGCCTGATCCGGCCGACCGCTATCTTCTCGGCCATCACGACAGCGCCCGCTCCGGCGGCGATCGCGCCGGCAGCGAGCCCAGTCACGCCAGTGAGCCTGCGCCAACTGACCATTAGACCTCCTGCCCGCGCGCGGGTCCTACCTCAGCGTGGTCACTCGCGTCCCGGACGCGGGCCGCGGCTGGCGGCACGGCCGTGACCCCCGCCCCAGCGACCGCAGCTTCTGCTCCGCCAGTCTCGGTTACTCCACAGTAGCTTCTCGGGATCTTTCCGGTAAACCTCGTCACGATGTCATAGGACACGGTGCCCATCAGGTCGGCCCATTCCTGGGCGGTGGGCTCGCCACGGTCGCCGGGACCGAACAGTACGACTTCGTCGCCTGCCTCGACGGGCACGTCGCCGGCATCGACTACGCACTGGTTCATGCAGACCGTGCCCGCGACGGTGAGGCGCTGGCCGCGGACGAGGACGGCCGCCGTGTTCGTCCCGGTTCGGGGAATGCCCTCGTTGTAACCGAGCGGAACCAGCCCGAGCGTGGTCTCGGTCCCGGTCACGTACCTGTGGCCATAGGAAACTCCGGTTCCTCGAGCGACCCGTTTGACCTGAACAAGATGGGTTCTGACGGTCATGGCCGGCCGGAGCCAGCCGGGCGCACCCCCGGGCAGCGTGCACAACCCGGTTACGCCGCCGCCCGGCCTGACTAGATCGAACCAGGTATCAGGCCTGGTGAGCAGCGCCGGCGTGTTGGCGAGGTGCCGCACCGCAGGCCGCGCCCCAGCGCGCTCAGCCTGTCCGAGCGCGTCGCGGAAGGCCGCTATCTGCGTGTCCACGGAAGGATGGCCTGGTATGTCCGCGCAGGCCAGATGGGACCAGATGCCGATGATTTCGCACCGGCCAGCGGCCTGCTCGGCGAGGGCCGCATCGAGCAGCTCAGGCCACCGCGCCATCGGAGCGCCGCCGCGGCTCATCCCGGTGTCCGCCTTCAGGTGCACCCGCGCGGCCACGCCGATGGTCCCGGCCGCGGCGCTGATCTGCCTGATCAGGCTGGCGGTACCGGCGCTGAGGTCCACACCGACCGAGATGGCGTCGCGGTGCGGCGCGTCGGGCGAGGCCAGCATGCACAGCACCGGCGCGGTGAACCCGGCCGCGCGCAGCGCGAGTGCCTCTTCGATGTGGCCGACGCCGAGCCAGGTCGCGCCGCCTGCGAGCGCTGCCGCCGCGGTCCGCACCAGCCCGTGCCCGTAGCCGTCGGATTTGACCACGGCCATGACCTCGGCGTTTCCCACATACTCGGCCAGCGCGGCGACGTTCGACCTGACCGCGGCGAGATCGACGATCGCTTCAGAATGCCCGTCCATGGCCCTCAAGTGTGCCAGCAGCCGCAGATCCCGCAGTCGATCCCCGGATCGACCCGGCCGGTAAGTTGCCGACTGCCGAGCCGTAGCGCGGTTCGCAGCCGCCGCCGGCACGTGGTTAGGTAAATCCATGGTCGAACTCATTCCCAGGAATGTCCTCTTCGGCAACCCGGAGCGGGTCAGTCCCCGGCTTTCACCCGACGGGACCAGGCTCGCCTGGATCGCACCCAAGGACGGCGTACTCAACGTCTGGCTGGCTCCGGTCAGCCCGCAGACTGGCGTGGACTGGGCGGAGGCCGAGGTCGTGACCGACGACACCGACCGCGGAATCAGGCAGTTCGCCTGGGCACACGACAACAGGCACCTGCTCTACCTGCAGGACACCGGGGGCGATGAGAACTGGCGGCTGCACGATGTCGACCTAGCGACGATGCAGCGCCGCGACCTCACTCCGTTCGACGGCGTGCAGACGCAGATCGTCGCGATGGAGCGCGACTTCCCCACCGAAGTCCTGATCGGCATGAACAAGGACAACCCTGAGCTGCACGATGTGTACCGGCTCGACCTGGAGAAGGGTGAACTGACCAAGGAAGTCGACAACCCGGGCTTCCTGGCCTGGATCGCCGACTCCAAGCTCGTCGTCCGCGGCGCGTTCGCGCCGGAGCCAGACGGCGCGATCGTTGCGATGGTGCGGGACAGCGCCGACGATGACTGGCGCGAGCTGCTGAGGATACCGGCCGAGGACGCTCTGACCACGGACCCGGTGACGTTCAGCGCCGACGGGCGCTCGCTCCTGATGGTCAGCTCCGTCGGCGCGGAGACGGCGAGGCTGGTCAGGATCGACCTGTCGACCGGTGCCGAGGAGGTGCTCGCAGCTGATCCGCAGGCCGACGTCAGCGGCGTGCGGATCGATCCGGACACCAGGGAACCTCAGATCGTCGTCGTACTGCGGGACAGGTCCGAGTACATCGTGCTCGACCCGTCAGTGGCCGACGACCTGACAGCGATTCGCGCGCTGCATCACGGCGACCCAAGCTTCGTGAGCGCTGACGACGCCGAGAGGACGTGGCTGATCGCCTTCACAAACGACACGGGCCCGGTGCCGTACTTCGCGTACGACCGGGCGAGGCGGCAGGGTAGCTTCCTATTCGAGCACCAGCCCGCGCTCAGCCAGTACACGCTCGCCCCGATGGTCCCGTTCTCGCTGCGGACCCGAGATGGCCTGGTCATTCACGGGTACGCCACCTTCCCGCCTGACGGCCAGAAGGCTGGGCTGCCGACGGTTCTCAATGTGCACGGCGGCCCGTGGGCCAGGGACGCCTGGGGATACGACCCTGAGGCGCAGTGGCTGGCCAACCGCGGCTACCTCTGCCTGCAGGTCAATTTCCGCGGCTCAACCGGCTACGGCAAAGCATTCGTCAACGCTGGTGACCGTGAGTGGGGCGCCAAGATGCAGGACGACCTCACCGACACGGTCGCGCACGCGGTCGCCGAAGGCTGGTCCGACCCGAAGCGGGTCGCGATTTACGGCGGGTCTTATGGCGGTTACGCGGCGCTGGCAGGCGCGACGTTCACGCCCGGCATCTACTGCTGCGCGGTGGACATCGTCGGGCCCTCCAACCTCAAGACCCTGATCGAGACGGTGCCGCCCTACTGGGCTCCGATGATCGCCCAGTTCCACCGCAGGGTCGGGAATCCGGAGCAGGACGTCGAGTTCCTCTGGTCGCGCTCGCCGCTATCGCGCGCCGATCAGATCTCGATTCCGCTGCTGATCGCCCAGGGCGCCAACGACCCCCGGGTCAAGCAAGACGAGTCGGAGCAGATCGTCGCCGCGCTCAAGGAAGCAGGGATCGAGCACGAGTATCTGCTGTTCCCCGACGAGGGCCACGGCTTTGCCAAGCCGGCGAACAGGATGATCTTCTACGCAGCGGCGGAGAAGTTCCTGGCGCATTACCTCGGCGGCCGCGCGGAGGACTAGGGAGTGTCTCCCTAGCTGCTCACCAGGCAGCCGCTGGAATGACCGGTCGCCGGGAATGCGCGGGCCAGGGCTTCGGCGATCATCTGCGCGCGATGCTTGTAACCGAGCGAGGTAAAGTGGGTCCCATCGGAAATATACCATTTAGTCCTGACTTCTGCGGCCCAGTTGTATACCCGCATGTTCGGGTATTTCGGACACGCCTCGACCAGCGCTTGATCCCAGTGGAGCATATTGGCTTCCGCGTACGGGCCGCTTGACAGCAGTGATCTGACATTCACCCACATCACCGGCTCGCCACCCGCTGCCTGCATCATCCGGCTGATCCTCGTGGCCAGGCCGACATTTGACCCGGCTGCCACGTCCGCGGTGTCGTTCGTCCCCAGCGCGATCACCCAGCAGCCCCTGAACCCGCCGCGGATCAGATTCCGCGCCGCATCGTAGCCGTTGACCTGGCCGGGCAAGACCTCGACGACCGAACGAGCCCCCGAGATGTCGGTAATGACCGACTGGACGCCAATATCCTCGTACTGCGCAGCGATGCGTTCAGCGGGCTTGGGAAGGTAGCTGGGCGAAACAAGACCTTCCGAGGTCGAGTCGGCAAGATGCACGACCGCGCGGCACGACGTTCGCAGCTGACCGCCGGCCGCCGCACTCGCGGCCGGTGACGGGCCGGCGCTCCGGTTGCCGTGCTTGTTTGGCGCCTTGACCACTGTTCTCGTGATAGGCAACTGGAGCCCGCCCTGCGACGCCACCGACCCGACCCGGGCGCCCGCCTTGGCCCGCACGGCTCCAGAGAGCCCGGCGACGGCCACGACCATGACGGCAACCGTCCCGGCTCCGGCCGCGAGGCTGGCCAGCTTGATCTGGCCCAGATTCGCCCGCCAGGCCGTTGCGCGGACCCTGGCCCACGCCCGCCCGATCGCGCCGTGCCGGATTGGCTCCTCGATGAGCTGCCAGGACAGCGCTGCGAGCAAGATTGAGGCGGCGATCTGGAGACCAGCCAGGAGCAGGCCAGGCTTCACATTGGGTTGCGAGGTCATGACGATGACCGGGAAGTGCCATAGGTAGATGCCGTAGGAACGGACCCCGATCCAGCGCAGCGGGCGCCAGCCGAGCGCGCGGCCAACGATACTGGCCGGATACGCGGTCGCGGCTACGACCGCGGCTGTGGCGACAGACAGCAGCACAAGGCCGCCACGGTAGGCGAACGGCGAGTATTGCCCGACGCGCCAGATCATCAGGCCGATGGCGGCCAGCCCGGCCAGGCCGGCCGCGTCGAGCAGCACCCGCATCCACCGGCTGGCCGGGCGGGTCGCGCTGTCCGTGCCGCGCTCGGCGCCTTTGGGCCAGGCCATGGCCAGCATGGCGCCGATCAAGAGGCCGAAGGCGCGAGTGTCGGTTCCCTCGTACACCCTGGTCGGGTCCAGGCCCGGGTGGTACAGGGTCAGCATCGCGTACGCGGATGCAGCCGTGAGGATACCCGTCGGCACGATCAGCCACCTGGTGGCCGCGCGGAGCTTGCGCGCCGCGATCAGCCCGGCGACCAGCAGCAGCGGCCAGAGCAGGTAGAACTGCTCCTCGACGGCCAGCGACCAGAGATGGTCGAGCGGGGCTGGCGGGGCGAACCTCGCGAAGTAAGACTGGTTCCTCGCGATGATGTACCAGTTGCTGAAGTACGCCGCCGCAGCGCCGACGGCGGTGCGCAAGCTATCGAGCCTCGCCCGGTCAGCCACAGTGACCCACGCCGTCACCACGCCCAGCATCACGAAGAGAGCAGGCAGCAGCCTCCTGGCGCGGTGCAGCCAGAAATCGCCGAGCTTGATCCCGCCCAGCCTGGCCCACTGGCTGATCAGGATGCTGGTGATCAGAAAGCCGCTGAGCGTGAAGAACACCCCGACACCGAGCAGCCCGCCTGGCGCCCACGCGAATTGCTCGTGGTACGCGATGACCGCGAGCACGGCGAGCGCCCGCAGACCATCCAGGCCAGGCATGTAGAGCTGACCAGAATCCACTGGCCTCGGCATGTTCCCCCCTCGCCCGGGGACTCTCGCTCCCGTCTCGCCGCCGTCGCGCGAGATCATCGGTCCGCACCGGGCACGGAAAGGACTACCCGCAGGGCTTTAATGACTAGGTATCGCGGTCGGCAAGAATTGGAACCCGAATGGTCAGCCGGTGATGGAAGAAGGGCCGGCTCTGGCGACAGCCCGGGTTTGCGTCCTGCTGGCGCTCCGGTGCCCCGTTGCTAGCCGGCGATTGCGCGGCCTGGCGCAGTCGGCGTCTTCGAGCAGACCCAGGGCGGCTGGCAGGCCGCGGCGGGTAACAGGACCTCTTGGCCGCCGGCAGGTCAGGGTGCTCCAGAGTGCCGACGTGGAGACCTGAGCTCGACTTCAGCGTCGACGGTGGCGCGGTGGTCTCGACGGCGCTGGCTGCGGGAGGCGCCTGGGGTGTGATCACTAGCGGCAGGCACGGGAAGCTCGATGGCGCGCTAGCGCGCGGCCGCCCCGGCGATGGCGTTGTCGCCTGGAATAACTTTCCCCTAACTCCGCCGAGTCCCGGTGCGACGCTGGTGCTCGGCTCGGGTCCGACCATGGCCACGGCGCTGGCGCCGGGCTCGCATGCGGTAGCTGTCTGGGAGTCATCGGGTCGAGCTCGTCAGAGTAGCGCAGAACTCAGCTGATCAGCGTTCCCAGCGGGCGCTAAGCGTGAGATCACGGACACTTTTCTGACGATATCGTAGAAAAGTGTCCGTGATCATGGTCGGGCTGCGTGGGGTGGCGTCCGGGCTGCGCCCGGGTGGCGTCCGGGCGGCGTGGGGCGGCGCGCTTGGTGACCGCTACCGGACGATCTGCGCGGCGCTCGGGCCGTGCAGCGGGAACGCCATGGCCAGCGCTTCGGCGATCGCCTTCGCCCGGATAACGCAGCCGAGCGAGTTGTAGTGGATCCCGTCGGGTTCGAACCAGGCCGGCCGCGCGACGCCAGACCAGTCGAATATCCGCATGTTCGGGTACTTGGCCAGCGCCCTGACCAGCGTCTTGTCCCAGGCGCGCTCGTTCGCGCTGGCGTAAGGGCCGCTGGAGAGCAGCGTCTTGGTGTTGACCCACATGACCGGCTCGCCGTGCGCGACGGCCATCATCTGCTCGATCCTGGCCATCATCCCGACCGTCGAGCCTGCCGCCACGTTCGCGGCATCGTTCGTGCCCAGGGCGAAAACCCAGCAGCCCTGATATCCCCGGGCACGCCACGCGCTGGCGACCTGGTAGCCGTTGCGCTGGCCGGGCAACTCCTCGACTATCGAACGGCCGCCTGACGCGTCGATGGAGAGGTGCCTGACGCCGACCTGGGCGTAGCGCGCGGCGATCCGCTCGGCCGGGTTCGGCACCAAGGCGGGCGAGATCAGGTCGACCGAGGTGGAGTCGCCGACGTGCGCGGCCGACTGGCATGACGTCCGCGGCGCCCCCAGACCCGCCCGAGGGCCAGCTGCCCTGCCAGCGACAGCCAGCCCGTGCGGGTTGGTCACGCCGGACTGTGCGCCAGCGCCAGCGATGCGGCCCGTCCTGGCCGCGGCGCCGTGACGAGAGGCCGCGGCCCGGGAGGTTCGGGTTCCTGCGCCGTGGCCGGCCGGAATGACACGGGCCGCCGCCACGCCGACGACCGCGCCGACCAGGGCTATTGCCGCGCCAGCTCCGACGGCCAGCCGGCGTGAGCCGAACCGACCGTGGCGCTGCATCCCGGCTAGCTCCTCGGCACCGTCTGTCTGGCCGGGACTGCTGTCGCTAGAGCGCATCTAAGACTCCGTTCGGAACGAGAGGGCAAGCACCCGGGGGCCGACCAGCGGCAGGCCAGCCTGGCCCGCCTGCTCGGGATCAGGACACGAGCTCAGAACCCGGCGCCGGCCGTCGGTCCGGCCGGTGCCCTCTCTCCGGGGCTTTGACAGCGCGCTGCACCGTCAGGACATGCCGTCGACGGTGACCGCATCGTGTGCTGTGCGCTACCAGGCTTTGCCGCTGGCCCAGCGAACACAACCATGACCAGCGATGACCGCTCTACGTAAACGAACGCCAAGGCGGCGGCCACGATTCCGTAACCTCAGTCACACCGGCCAAGGGAGTAGCGCACGGGCCGGGCCGCTGAATCAGCCGCCTCAGCTTGGCCGCACGTGTATGGCCGCACGAGCCCGGCGAGGCGATCCTGTGACGATGGGGACCTACGTCACCGATGGGACTATTGCGGAGCTTGGGGCAGTCAGCGGTGGCTTATCGGGCGGTCAGCAGTTACTAACCGAGCCGAGCGGGCGATGTATCGCCGGCCCAGGCGACCGGGACCCGGCGCGGCGCGACCGTAGGCTTACCGGCGTGGACCAGCCATACGTCCTGGTGAGCTGCGCGATGTCGCTGGACGGGTACATCGACGACGCGTCGGCGAAGCCGCTGCGGCTGTCGGGTGACGCCGACATAGACCGGGTTGACGACGTGCGGGCCGGCTGCGACGCGATCCTCGTCGGCGCTGGCACGATCCGCGCCGACAACCCTGTCCTGCTGCTCAGGTCACAGGCCCGCCGGGACGCCAGGATCGCCCGCGGGCTCCGGCCAGACCCGGCCAGGGTGGTGATCAGCCGAAGCGGAGACGTCGACCCGGCGGCGCGGATCTTCACGGCAGGCGCGGACCGGATCGTCTATGTCTCGTCAGCGGCAGCGGCCGGCACCAGCGACAGGCTCAGCAGCGCCGCCGACGTGGTCGACGCCGGGGACCCGGTGCGGCTCGACCGCGTCCTGGCCGATCTGGCCGCGCGCGGTGTCGCCAGGCTGCTGGTCGAGGGCGGGGGCTCGGTACATACCCAGTTCCTCGCCGCCGGGCTGGCCGATGAGCTCCAGCTGGCTGTCGCACCCTTCTTCGTTGGCGACTCTGCTGCCCCGCGTTTCGTCAGCGACGGCCGGTTTCCGTGGAACGCAGGCCACCGGGCCAGGCTCGCGGCGGTGACGCAGGTCGGCGACATGGCGGTGCTGCGCTACGCGCTGTCCGGACGGTACGACGGCTCGCCGCCTGACCTGGTCACCTAAAGCCGCGGCGGCTGCATTCCCGCAGGCGCGGCTACGGCTCGCCGTCCCACACCGTGCGGATGGCCTCGGGGATGGCCGCGAGCACGTCGGCCGCGCCGATCGGGGCATCCCGGGCAGCGAGGCGGCCAGCCAGCCCGTGCACGAACGCGGCCGCCCCAGCGGCCGATCTGGCGGGCAGTACGCCCTGCGCCAGCAGTGCGCCGGCGAGGCCGGACAGCACGTCGCCCGACCCTGCGGTGGCGAGCCACCCCGTGCCGGTCGGGTTGACCAGAACCGGCTCATCGGCGTCGGGGGTCGCGATCAGCGTGGTCGAGCCCTTGAGCAGCACGGTCACGCCGAGCTCGGCCGCAGCCCGCCGGGCCGACTCGAGCCTGTGGGCCTCAATCTCGTTGTGGGCGCCGTTCATCAGCCTGGCCAGCTCGCCAGCGTGCGGGGTAATTACCGTGGCCGCCCCGGCCCGGCCCGCTAGCAGGTCCCTGTTCCTGGACAGCACGGTCAGCCCGTCGGCATCGACCAGCACGGGAAGCGGCGATGCCAGCACCTTGGCGAGCATCGCCGCCGCGTCGTCGCCGGTTCCGAGACCTGGTCCGGCGGTCCACGCCTGGACCCGCCCGGCCGCCTCGATCGGCGCGTGCCCGGCGGACTCGATCACCGTGATGACAGCCTCAGGCCAGTGCTGCCTGACGACATTGGCGGCTGCCCTCGCCGACACGAGCCTCACCATGCCGGCGCCGCCGCGGATCGCCCCGCCGACGCTGAGCACGGCAGCGCCGGTGTACCGCTGGCTGCCTGCGAGCACGCCAAGCACGCCTCTGCGGTATTTATCCGATTCACCGCCGGGCCGCGGCAGCAACGCGGCAACGTCGGCTGCCTGGAGCGCAGCCGCCACGGGCGGGGCGGTCAGGTATGGCCCGAGACCGATGTCGACGATCTCGACCGTTCCCGCGTAACTCGCGCCTGGGTCGACGAGCAGCCCGGGCTTGACCGCGCCAAATGTGACGGTCACGTCCGCCCTGATCGCGGCTCCGGCGACGACCCCGGTGTCGGCATCTACCCCGCTCGGCAGGTCGGTCGCGACGACAAGGGCCCCTTCGTCGGCAGCACTGGCCGTCAGCGCGGCGAGGGTGACCGCGGGCTCCCGCAGCCCGCCCCGGCCGCCAATGCCGAGGATGCCATCGATGATCAGGTCGCCAGCGGCGATCGCTTCGCCAGCCGCCTGTCCGGTGACATCGGCCAGCCTGCCGCCTGAGCCGCGCAGCGCGGCCGCGCCGGCCTCATGCAAGCGGCCCGTGCTGGCCGGCACGGCGGTGACTATGGCGCCGCGTCTGGCCAGCCGTGCGCCGGCGAAGAGCGCGTCGCCGCCGTTATCCCCGGTTCCGGCCAGGACGACGACGTGCGAGCCGTAGACCTGGCTGAGCAGCCTGGCGCAGACAGAGGCCAGCCCCGCCGCAGCGCGCTGCATGAGCGCGCCATCGGGCACCCGCGCCATCAGCGCGCGCTCGGCCGCCCTGACATCGCTGACCGCATAGGCGTTTCTCATGCTCGGCCCCGCTCACGTCGCTCGTCGTGCCCTGGCGCTGCAGTCGCCGATGACCATCGCCACGCACAGGCCACCATCATGGCTCAGCGACAGATGCCACGCTCCGACGCCCTGTGCTCGCGCGGCCGCGGCCACGGTGCCGCGCACGGTGAGGAACGGCCGCCCCGACGCATGCCGCAACACCTCGGCGTCGGTCCAGCGGTAGGTGACGCTAGCTCAGCCGACGCCGCGGACGACGTCCGCCAGCCGGTCGGCAATCTTGTGCGCCTGCGCTGAGTCCACCGCCTCGACCATGACCCTGACGGCCGGCTCGGTGCCACTCGGCCGGACGAGGACCCGGCCGGAGTCGCCGAGCTCCGCGGCGGCGTCCGCCACCGCGGCCGCCAGCTCGGCCGAGTCAGCGACCCTGTCCTTGCTGACGTCGCGCACGTTGACGAGCACCTGCGGGAACCTCGTCATGACCGCCCCGAGCTCGGCCAGGGACTGCCCGCTCACGGCGGCGGTCGCCAGCAGCTGCAGGCTGGTCAGCATCCCGTCGCCGGTGCTGGCGTGGTCGAGCATGATGACGTGGCCTGACTGCTCACCGCCGAGAACGAACTTGCCGTCCAGCATGGCTGCGATCAGGTACCTGTCGCCGACCGGAGTCTCGACGACGTCGATGCCCGCCTCGCTCATCGCCAGCCGGAATCCTAGGTTGGCCATGACCGTGGCGACGACGGTGCCGCCGGCCAGCCGGCCCGACCGGTGCAGCGCCAGCGCGAGTATCGCCAGGATCTGGTCCCCGTCGATCACCTGGCCGGCCGCGTCGACCGCAAGGCAGCGGTCGGCGTCCCCGTCGTAAGCGATGCCCGCGTCGGCGCCTTGCTCGGTGACGGCTGCCTGGAGCGCGCCGAGGCTGGTCGAGCCGCAGCCCGCATTGATGTTGACGCCGTCGGGCTCGACCCCGATCGCGATGACCTCAGCCCCGGCATCAGCGAGCAGGCGGGGTGCCAGCGCGTAGGCGGCCCCGTGCGCGCAGTCAACAACGACCCGCCAGCCGGCCAGCGGCTTCGCCGGACCGCCGACGGTGGCGAGCAAATGCGTCAGGTACTGGTCTGCATCGGCGGTGGCATCACGGACCCGGCCGAAACCAGCCGCGGGAACGCCGGGACCGCCGGATGCATGGGCCCGCGCGGCAATCCTGGCCTCGATCTCGCCCTCGACCTCGTCCGGCAGCTTCAGGCCGCCCCTGGCGAAGAACTTGATCCCGTTGTCGGGAGCCGGATTGTGGCTCGCCGACAGCATGACGCCGAAATCCGCGCCGAGAACGTCGGTGAGATAGGCCACGGCGGGCGTTGGAATCACGCCGAGCCGGAGCACGTCGATGCCGCTCTCCGCGAGCCCGGCCACCACCGCCGCCTCGAGGAACTCGCCGGAGGCGCGCGGGTCGCGGCCGACGACGGCAACAGGCCTGCCCGAGCCTGCGAGGCCTGCAGCGGGCCTGGCGCCAAGAACATAGGCGGCCGCAGCGGCCAGGCTCATCGCGAGCCGGGCATCGAGATCGCGCCCGGCGACACCGCGTACTCCGTCAGTACCGAATAGCCCCATGAAAGGCAGCACCCCAGAAGGCAGCGCTGGCTAGCGCTTGGAGTACTGCGGCGCCTTACGTGCCTTCTTCAGGCCTGCCTTCTTGCGCTCCTTGATCCTGGCGTCCCTCGTGAGGAAGCCCAGGCGCTTCAGCGCCGGACGGCTTGCCGGGTCGACGAGTGTGAGTGCCCTGGTGATCCCTAGCCTCAGGGCTCCCGCCTGGCCGGTTACGCCGCCGCCGGTGATCCTCGCCACGACGTCGAACTGACCGTCTGCCCCCAGAGTCACGAAGGGCTCGCTGATGAGCTGCTGATGCACCTTGTTCGGGAAGTAGACGTCCAGGGTGCGGCCATTGATCAGGAACTGCCCCGTGCCCGGCATTACCCGCACCCGGGCGATGGCCTCCTTGCGGCGGCCCGTGCCGAGTGCGTGACCGGTCACCACCGGCTTGCGCGCCGCGGGCTTGGCTGAGGTGCTCGCCGCCTCACCGGTCTCGGTGGTGTACTGCGATAGGTACTCGGCGGTCTGCTCGACCTTGTCGCCAGCGCCGGTCTCCGGCGCGACTGTGGGCTCAGCCACGGTTTCTTCCTCGTACTTCCTGATCGGCTCGTACTGTCCTCGTGCCGTCCTGGCCGGCTACTTGCCAGCCCGCCCGGCGGCCCCGGCGCCCGCCTGCTGCGAGACCTGCGCGATCTCGAACGGGACCGGCTGCTGCGCCTGATGCGGATGTTCAGGGCCCGCGTAGACCTTGAGCTTGCTCAGCATTTTCCTGCCGAGCGAGTTCTTGGGGAGCATGCCCTTGACGGCCTTCGTAACGGCACGCTCCGGGTTCGATGCCATCAGGTCACTGTAGGCGACGGCGCGCAGGCCGCCAGGGTAACCCGAGTGCCGGTAGGCCCGCTTGTCGGCAAGCTTGTTGCCGGTCAGCGCGACCTTTGCGGCGTTCACGATGATCACGAAGTCGCCCGTGTCCACATGCGGCGCGAAGATCGGCTTGTGCTTGCCGCGCAACAGTATCGCTGTCTGGCTCGCCAGCCGGCCGAGAACGATGTCCGACGCATCGATGACATGCCACTGTTGCTCGACATCGGCGGCCTTCGGGCTGAATGTGCGCACAGTCATGAGCCTTCGCGTGTGAGTCCTGATGGTTGATTCCCGCCCGGCCTGCTGGCCCGGCGTGGGATATCCGCAGCACCGACGGCAGCTTAACCTGCCCTGAGCGGGCGTGCGGTACTGCCGGCGCAGATGGACGCCCCGTAAGGATACCGGCGTTCTGATCGGCGGTCAAAAGCACGGTGCCGCACGCAACCGCGCCAGCCACTGCCCCAGGCTGGCTGGTCTCGCTGGCCCGCAATGAGCGCTACCTGACTCGCTGACCGGCACCATAACGGTACGCTCACGGCATGCGGAATGCAGGTGACAGAGTGCCTGGCGGATCATCGAGCCGGCGGCAGCGCGCCGCCGATGCCGAGCCGCTACCGCCGGGCGGCGGTGCCTCGCTGTTCACGCCGGCCTATCGGGTGAGCCAGCCCGCGACGGGAAGCAACACCGAGGGCGGGCACACGGCCGGCTCGCCTGCCCGAGGCGCGGGGGACGTCGGGTCCGCCGGTACCGGCTTTGGCCGTTCCCCCTCTGACCTGCCAGGCTCTCGACACTCGTGGTCCGATTCTGGCCAGCCGGCAGCAGGCTATGACCAAGCAGCCTATGCGTCAGGCTCCGCTGGCCCACGGGGTCCTGGGGGCGCAGAGGGCCCCGTCTGGCCGGACGATGATCTGCGATCCGCATACAGCTGGGCGACCGACGACGAAGACTCCCCTTGGCCTGACCAGAGCATGCCCGGTCGCGGGACAATGGCGCCTAATGTCCTCAGCAATGCCGTGCGCGGCTTTCCTCCTGCGCCTGGCGACCCGCTGCCGGTCTATCCGCCCGGCCCGTTCGCCGCCTGGAACCGCGGCCAGCCAGATCGCCAGCGCGGCCGGGACGGTCAGGCGGCAGGGAGCCGCGCCAGCGGACACGCGGACACGTCCCAGGGCGCAATCGCGACGATCACGCCGGACGAGTTTGACACGGACTACTCGCTCCCGGCGATCAAGGATCCGATTCCCGGGCAGCCCGGCCGCGCCGCAGCCGGGCGTGCCGCAGCCGACCGGGATCAGCGCTCGGCCAGCACGCCGGGCGGCCGGGCCAGGCACGGCCAGCCGCAGCGCGAGGTTGTCAAGCGCGAGCAGGTTCCGGCCACGCCCGGAGGCGGCAGGACGCGGGCGAAGAGCGGTCCGTCGGAGGGGACCCGCAAGAAGCGCCAGCCCGTCTGGCTTGCAATCGGAACAGCAGGCGTGATTGTGGCGGCCGTTGCCGCTGTCCTAGTGCTGACCTCCCTGGGCAGCGGCGGTGGGCCGGCCGCCCGGCCGAAGCCGACCAATACCCCGGCACCGGCCAGAACGTCGCCGACGCCACCCCCAGGACCGTGGGGTTACATCGCTAGCAGGAAGACCGACGCGGTGCCGCTCACGATGGCAGAGCTCTATCCAGGCACGATCTCGAACGCGGGAACCGTGTACACGAGGGTTAAGCAAACCAAGAGCACAAACTGCCGGGCCGCGCTGATCGGCGGGGCCCTGCAGGCCGCTGTCCGGCAAGGTCACTGCGCGCAGACTCTCCGGGCGACCTACCTCTCAAAGTCGGCCAAGGTGATGGGGACCATCGGCGTCTTCAACCTGAAGAACT
>Ga0209131_1000199_pt1 | contig 43914 bp, 32 predicted proteins | sample GraSoi_2013_40cm_FD_185826 | JGI IMG/M metagenome (GOLD analysis project Ga0209131, IMG submission 185826) | Grasslands soil microbial communities from the Angelo Coastal Reserve, California, USA - Sample 9_17_2013_40cm (SPAdes) (version 2) | ecosystem: Environmental > Terrestrial > Soil >...
GGGGGTCAGCCTTGGGGCGGGGGTCAGCCCAGGGGGCCGTGCGCTAGTGCGCGAACAAGCCGCGGTAGTACTCGAAGACGAAGCCGATCACCGAGAACATCAGCGCAAGCGCACCGATGAGGAACAACCACCAGCCGACCGCCATTCCCAGCGCGGCAAGGGCGCCGGCCAGGCCGACGAACAGCGGCCACCAGCTGTGCGGACTGAAGAAGCCCACCTCGCCTGTCCCCTGCTCGACCTCGCCCTCGGTGTCGTCTTCCGGCCTCCTCGGCAGCCGCCGCCCGGTGAACAGCACGTAGAACCCGGTCAGGAACGCCAGCCCGACCGCGAGAGCCAGCGCGGTGCCGCCGGTCGGGTCGTGGGATAGGCCCCAGTAGAAGGCGTCGGCGACGCCGAAGAAGATGGCGCAGCCAAGGAAGAGCCAGCCTTCGACCCTCATGCCGTTACCCCTCCCGTGGTCAGCCTGTTGGCGCGCATCACTGGCCCGCCCCGATCGCCTGGCGTTCCGCCGGGTCGCGGCCAGCCCGGATCTCGGGATGATGCAGGTCGAACGCCGGCCGCTCGGACCTGATCCGCGGGATCGAGGTGAAGTTGTGCCTCGGCGGCGGGCAGGAGGTCGCCCATTCGAGCGAGTTGCTGAAGCCCCATGGATCGTCCTCGACCACTCGCTCGCCGTGCTTCCAGGTCTTGTACACGTTGTAGAAGAAGAACAGGTTGGAAACGCCGAGTATGAAGGCGCCGATGGTGGAGACCTGGTTCAGCGTCGTCGCGAGGTGCGGGAGCAGCGGGTAGTTGGCGGTCCGCCTGGGCTGGCCAATCACGCCGAGCCAGTGCTGCACGAGGAACGTCATGTTGAAGCCGATGAAGACGAACCAGAAGTGCCACTTGCCGAGGGTCTCGTTGAGCATCTTCCCCGTGAACTTCGGCCACCAGAAGTAGAAGCCGCCGAACATGCAGAACACGACCGTGCCGAACAGGACGTAGTGGAAGTGCGCTACGACGAAATAGGAGTCGCTGACCGCGAAGTCGAGCGGCGGTGAGGCCAGGATGACCCCGGTCAGGCCGCCGAACAAGAAGACGATCATGAAGCCGAGTATGAACAGCATCGGCGTCTCGAACGTGAGCTGACCGCGCCAGATAGTGCCCAGCCAGTTGAAGAACTTCACGCCCGTCGGCACGGCGATCAGGTAGGTCATGAACGAGAAGAACGGCAGCAGCACCGCGCCGGTGGTGAACATGTGATGCGCCCACACCGTCATGGACAGGCCAGCGATCGCGATGGTCGCAGCCACGAGGCCTTTGTAGCCGAACAGCGGCTTGCGGCTGAAGACCGGGAGCACCTCGGTGGCGATGCCGAAGAACGGCAGCGCCACGATATAGACCTCGGGATGGCCGAAGAACCAGAACAGATGCTGCCACAGGACCGCGCCGCCGCTCTGCGCGCTGAAGACCTGAGCACCGAACTTGCGGTCGATCTCCAGCACGAGCAGTGCCGCGGCGAGCACAGGGAAGGCGAGCAGCACCAGGACCGAGGTCAGCAGGATGTTCCAGGTGAAGATCGGCATCCGGAACATGGTCATGCCGGGCGCCCGCATGCAGAAGATCGTCGTGACGAAGTTGACGCCGCTCAGGATGGTGCCGAGACCGCTGAGCACCAGGCCCATGATCCACATGTCCCCGCCCAAGCCGGGCGAGAACTGCGCGCTCGTCAGCGGCGAGTAGGCGTACCAGCCGAAGGCTGCCGCGCCGCCCGGCGTCAGGAAGCTGAGCAGCAGGATCAGGCCGCCGAAGGTGAACATGTAGTAGCTGAGCAGGTTCAGCCGAGGGAACGCGACATCAGGGGCGCCGATCTGCAGCGGCATGATCTCGTTCGCGAACCCTACGAACAGCGGAGTAGCGAACAGCAGCAGCATGATCGTGCCGTGCATGGTGAACAGCTCGTTGTACTGCTGGTCGGAGACGATGTGGAGGTCCGGCCCGAGCAGCTGGGTTCGCATGATCAGCGCCATCAGTCCGCCGACCAGGAAGAACCCGAACGAGGTGATCAGGTACAGATGACCGATCACCTTGTGGTCGGTCGATGAGAGCCAGTCGGCGAGAATGGACCCCTTGGCGTAGCCTCCCGGCTCAGTGGCTACCGTCGGCTCGGATGGCTTGACCGCGGTCACTGAGCACCCCCAGAAGCAACCTGCTGGGCCTGCCGAGCGTGGATCCACTGGCGGAACTGAGCAGGCGTAACAATCCTGACCCTGAAGAGCATACGGCTGTGAAACACGCCGCAGAGCTCCGAGCAGCGTCCGATGAAGGTGCCCGTTCTGGTCGGCGTGACCGTGAAGCGGTTCGCGTACCCGGGGATCACGTCCCGCTTGAATTCGAACGGCACGATCCAGAAGGCATGGACGACATCGACCGAGGTGAGGTTGAACTGCACGGTCTCGCCAGTGGGAATGACGAGCAGGGGCAGCTGCGTAACGGGCAAGCCCGGCCGCCACATCTCGCCGGCCTCGGTGACGGGCTGGCCCGCCCGCGTGGAGAACTGCGGGTAGACGAACTGCCAGTTCCACTGTTCGCCGATCACATGGATCTTGACATCGGGCTTGGACGGGTTGGTGCCGATGAAGTTCTCGTCCCTGGCCGTGAAGAAGAACAGGACCCCGACCATGATGAACGGCAGCACCGTGTACAGGATCTCGATCGGCAGGTTATAGCGGACCTGCCGCGGGAGGTGGTCGCCGCGCCTGCGGTGGAAGATGACGGCCCAGAGGATCCCGCCCCAGACGATGATCCCGACGGACCAGGCCGCGATCCAGGAGCCCTGCCACATCGACAGGATGACCTCGCCCTGCTTGGTCACGGGGACGGGCAGGCCCTCCCGCGTGAAGGCGTTGGACTGGCAGCCTGTCGTGACGATCGCCAGCCCGAGCAGCATGGCGGCGCGCGGCGCCCAACGCCTCAGCCGACCAGCGCTTCCCCCCTGACGGGGGGTCGTGCGGATGGGACTCACAGATTGCCTTTCCAGCGGCCGTGTGCCGGCTTCCCGAGCCTGTCCGGAGCCTGTCCTACAGGCTGTCGTGCAAAACAGTACAACGCCCTTACCCCTAGTCGCCCGCGACCCCCGCCAGATCGCCCGGGCCGGCCGCCGTAGGGTCGGACTATGGCGTATTTCGACGCCGCTTCGGCAGAGCCGGTGTCGCCGGCAGCGCGCGAGGCGCTGCTGGCGGCGCTCGACGACGGCTGGGCTGACCCGGTACGGCTGCACAGGGAAGGTCGCAGGGCGAGCCTGCTGCTCGACCAGGCCAGGGAACGAGTGGCGGGGGTGCTCCGCTGCCGGGCTGATGAACTCGCGTTCACCAGCTCAGGCACAGAGGCCGTGCAGCTAGCGGTCCTCGGCGCCGTCAGTGCCCGTCAGTCAGCCAGCCGCGGGCCTGCTCACGTCGTGGTCAGCGCCGTCGAGCACTCGAGCGTGCTCAACGCCGCCGCGCAGGCAGAGCTGACCGGCAGTCAGGTGACGATCGCAGGGGTGGGTGCGGACGGCCGGGTGGACGTCGCCGGGTTCACCGACGCCATCCGCCGGGGCCGGACTGTGCTTGCTTGCCTGCAGTCCGCTAATCACGAGGTGGGCACGATGCAGCCGGTGGAGGAGATCGCCGCTGAGTGCAATGCTGCGGGCGTACCGCTGTTCATCGACGCCGCAGCGTCGGTCGGCCGGGTGGCCCTGCCCGCCGATTGGTCCATGCTCGCGGCGAGCGGGCACAAGTGGGGCGGGCCGCCGGGAGTCGGCGTCATGGTGATCCGCAAGTCGGTCCGCTGGCGGCCGCCCATACCAGCGGGCAATCGCGAGGGACGCCGGGTGCCCGGCTTCCCCAACCTGCCCGCCATCATGTCAGCCGCTGCCGCGCTCGAGGCGTTCGAAGCCGAGCGCGACGAGGCGGACATCGCGCTGCGGCTGCTGACCGGGCAGATCAGGGACCATCTCATGACGAAGGTGCCGGACTGCGTGGTGCACGGCGACCAGGCGTACACGCTCCCCCACATTGTCAGCTTCTCCTGCCTCTACATCGATGGCGAGGCACTGGTGATGGAGCTTGACAAGGCGGGGTTCTCGGTATCTTCAGGCAGCGCCTGCGCGACCGACACCCAGCAACCGAGCCATGTGCTCGCGGCCATGGGCGCTATCACCCACGGCAACGTCCGGGTCTCGCTGGCGCGCAACACCAAGGGGGAATCGGTAACCAACTTCCTCGGGGTCCTCCCCGGGATCACCAGCCGCCTGCGTGGCAGTACAGGGCGGGCCGAGCAGGCAGGGTAGCGTGTCGCCGCGCCCACGTAACGGATCGAGCCGGATTGGAGGTGAGCAGTTGATCTCCCCGCCCCCTGACCTGCCGGGGACCGCGCAGCAGCCGGCCCTCAGCATCAACGCGCTGGGCAGGAAGTGCCCGCTGCCGATCATCATGCTGGCCGAGCGGATCGGCGAGGTGGCGATCGGCGAGGTGGTGCAGGTGCTGGCCGACGACCCGGCGGCCAAGACGGACGTGCCCGCCTGGTGCGGTCTCAAGTCACATGAATTCGTGGGGGCGGCCGGGATCCCCGACGATGGCGGCTGGGCATTCCTTGTCCGGCGCAGCTACTGATGTACTGATTAGCGTGATGTACTGATACGCGCTGTTTTGATGTTGCGCCGTGGCCATTCCCCTACACTCGCCTCGTGACCCAATCACAGGGCATGCCGCCAACCGGAGGCGCCAGCGGGTATGAGTCCGGTCCGGTGTTCGCAGACCCGTCCGGCCAGCGACGCCGCTTGATGCGCCTGCTCGGGGCAGGATCCAGCGTCCTGCTGGTCGGCGCCCTGATCCTGGCGGGCATCGGGTTGTTCGGCGGCCCCAATACGCCGCTCAGCGTGTTTGGCGCGCACGGCCAGTCGGGCACGGGAGGCGGGAAGCAGTCTGGCGCGCACAGCGCACCTGGCCGGCCCGCGCCGGACTCAGGCAGCAGCTCGCGGCCCGGACAGCACACGTCGCCGACGCGCTCCGGGTCCCCTTCGCATTCGGCCGCCCACTCGCCCACGGCTAGCCCGAGTTCCCCGCCGGCGCCGACCAACAGGGCAAGTAAGACTCCGCCTGGACGCACGAGGACGCCGCACCCCCATCCGTCCTCGTCCTCTTCGCATGGCCGGTAAGCAACCCGCGAGGCAGACCAGGCACCGGGCCACGCGCACACCACGCGGCCACTGGGCGTTCGTTGCCCTCGTGCTGCTCGTGTTCGCGACGGCGCTTGTCGTCGAGGGCTACACGCACGGCGTGCTCGGCGAGTCGCCGCAGACAGCCAACCTGGCCGGCTCGGTCGGTCCCGGCGGCCCGCACAATCTGGTCTACGGTGGACCGGTCATCAATGCGACCGGCAGGCACCCGTACTCCTACCGGATGCCGGCCAAAACCGTGGCCCTGACGTTCGATGACGGACCGGATCCAGTCTGGACCCCGAAGATACTCGCCATCCTCCGGCGCGAGCACGTGCCTGCCACCTTCTTTCTGGTCGGGGCGCATGTTGCGAGCAACCCGTCGCTCGTGCGCGCCGAGCTTGCCGGCGGCGACGAGGTCGGCTCGCACACATACACCCACGCGAACCTGGCGTCGGCTGGCTGGCGGCTGCCCCTCGAGCTCACGCTCACCCAGAATGCACTCGCCGGTGCCGCCGGGATCAGGACGAGGCTGCTGCGGCCGCCATATAGCAGCGTTCCCGACGCGCTGAGAAAGGCGGACTGGCTGGCTTACCGGCAGGCCGCCAAGTTCGGCTATCTGGTGGTCCTGACCAGCACTGATACTAAGGACTGGGCCAGGCCGGGAGTGCGCGACATCGTCACAAACGCGATGCCGCGTGGCGATCGGGGTGCCATCATCATGCTGCACGACTCGGGTGGCAACCGCCGCGAGACCGTGCAGGCCCTGCCCCGGATCATCGACCGGCTCAAGGCTCGCGGCTACCGGTTCGTGACCGTCACCGCCGGGTTGCACCTACCGCCGGCCGACGTACCGGCCACATTGGAGCAGCGCGTGATCGGGACCGCGCTCGTGCTCAGTCAGCAGGCCGCGGATCACACCATCGCCGTGCTCGCCGCCTGCCTGGTGGCCGCCAGCGCGATGCTGATCCTGCGGATCCTGGCGCTCATGATCTTCGCGCGCAGGCACCGACGCCGGATGAAACCGCAGCGCGTACCACGGAACTGGCAGCCTCCTGGCATCTCCGTGGTGATTCCCGCGTTCAATGAGGCGGCCGGGATCGCCGCGACCGTCCGGTCCATGGTGGCCAGCACCTATCCGGGTGAGCTCGAGGTGATCGTCGTGGACGACGGATCCACCGACGACACGGCCGGGATCGTGAGCAGACTGCGCCTGCCGGGCGTCCGCGTTATCCGTCAGGCGAACGCCGGTAAGCCGGCCGCGCTCAACCGCGGAATCGCCGAGTCCTGGTTCGACATTCTCGTCCTTGTCGACGGCGACACGATCTTCACCAGAAACGCCCTCATGCGGCTGGCTCTGCGGATCTGCGATCCGGGCGTCGGAGCGGTGAGCGGTAACACGAAGGTAGCCAACCGCGGCGGGCTGCTCGGCCGCTGGCAGCATCTTGAGTACGTGATGGGCTTCAATCTGGAACGGCGAATGTTCGACATCCTCGGCACGATGCCGACGGTGCCAGGCGCCATCGGCGCCTTCAGGCGAGCGACGCTCAAGGATGTGGGCGGCCTCAGCTCGGCCACGCTCGCCGAGGATACCGATCTGACCATGGCGATCTGCCGTTCCGGCTGGCGCGTGGTATATGAGCCGCGAGCTCTCGCCCTGACCGAGGCGCCGAGTTCGCTGCGCCAGCTCTGGCGCCAGCGGTACCGGTGGTGTTACGGGACCATGCAGTCCATGTGGAAGCACAGGCGATCTGTCATCGAGCGCGGACCGTCCGGCCGCTTCGGCCGACGCTGCCTCCTCTACCTGACGTTTTACCAGATCCTGCTGCCGCTGATCGCGCCTGTGGTGGACCTGGCGGCGATCTACGGACTTATCTTCCTCAACCCGGTCAACGTCGCCGCTTTCTGGCTGGCATTCAACGCATTGCAGCTCCTGGCCTGCGGATACGCGCTCAGGCTTGACCGTGAGCGGCTTAGGACGCTGTGGGCGCTGCCGCTGCAACAGGTGGTCTACCGGCAGCTCATGTACCTAGTGACCATTCAGTCCGTCATGACGGCCCTGCTGGGCACCCGGCACCGCTGGCAGGCCATCACCAGGACCGGGGTGTTCGGCGGCCGCGACGATCAGGCGGTCGCACGCCAGCCGCATCCCGGTCTGGTGCGGTAGTGCGTAGCCGAGGAGGGGTTGTCTGTCGGGAAGCCTCAGCCCCGGCTGCCGCGCCTAGATAAAGTTGCTGGCGATGTCGGCCGCAGCCTGGGCACCGTAGGCGGCGGCGAACCTGCTCGTGAAAGACGCAGGCTTGAGCTGATACTCCTGTGTTCCCGTTGTCTCCAGCGCGTGCACGGCGACCAGGTTTCCGACTTGCGCCGCTCGCTCCAGGCTCAGGCCCCAGGAGACAGCCGCGAGGAATCCGGCGCGGAATGCGTCTCCCGCGCCCGTCGGCTCCTTGGGCACCACGCCAGGAACCGCGGGAACCAGGATCGGGGCGTGTCCGGCCCGGTCGACCCTGGCGCCGCGGCCGCCGAGAGTCGTCACAACAATTCCCACCCGGTCGTTGAGGTCGGCAGTCGACCAGCCGGTCTTGTGCTCGGTTAGCGTGGCCTCGTACTCGTTGCAGAACAAGTAGTCGGCGCCCGTCAGCAGCGTGCTGACCTGCTCGCCATCCAGCCTCGCGAGCTGCCACGATGTGTCGGCGGCGAACGGGATCTGACTCTGGACGCACTGCTTGGTGAACGCGAGCATCGCGTCAGGATCGCTGGCACCGATCAGGACAAGTTCTACCAGGCCCGCCAGATCGGACAGGTCAATCTGGTTGTCCTCGGTCATGGCGCCCGGATAGAACGAGGCGATCTGATTCATGTCCGTGTCGGTCGTGCCGATAAACCTGGCCGTATGGTGCTGCGTAGACTCACGGACGCCGCTGGTATCGACACCGTGGGCTTCCAGCCACTCCCGGTAGCCGACGAAGTCGTTCTGGCCCGCCGTGCCAACGAGCAACGGCCGCAGGCCTAGGCAGCCAAGCCCGAAGGCGATGTTCGCCGCCACCCCGCCGCGCCTGATCACGAGCGTGTCGACCAGGAACGACAGCGCGATCTTATCGAGCTTGTCGGGCATCAGCTGCTCAACGAACCGGCCAGGGAACGTCATCAGGTGGTCGGTGGCGATCGATCCGGTCACTGCGATGCGCACGGCGGTCCTTCTGACGACGCGGAACCGCTAGTCGCGCGGGCCGGTACCGGCCTCGCGATCATCCCGGCGGCACGAATGCACGGACTGAGGGAAAACACATCCAGGCTACAGGCTGAACCGCCAGCCGAAGAGCGCATCGCCACCAAGTGCCTGGCCGGCGCTTCAATCGGGCGGCCGGCCAGGCTTGCCCTCCGAACGGTCAGGTCAGTGGAAGGAGTCCCCGCAAGCGCACGATCCTGATGCGTTCGGGTTGTCGATGGTGAAACCCTGCTTCTCGATCGTGTCGACGAAGTCGATGGTGGCGCCCGTCAGGTACGGCCCGCTCATCTTGTCGGTGACGACCTGAACGCCGCTGAAGGTGCTGACGATGTCGCCGTCTATCTGCCGCTCGTCGAAATACAGCTGGTAGCGCAGGCCAGAGCAGCCCCCTGGCTGGACCGCGATCCGCAGCCTGAGGTCGTCACGGTCTTCCTGGGCCAGCAGGCTGCTGACCTTGGCGGCCGCAACCTCGGTAACGATGACGCCCTGAGCCACTACGTCGTCCTGAACTGTCATCTGGTTAGCTCCCGTAGTCAAGGGCACCGCGCGCCCAGCGCGGCGTGTCTCCACCACTGCAACGATATGCCCGGCACGCTCATTCCGCCTCCACCGGGCCTTCCGCCACAGGTAAACGGGCGACCAACTACAAGGGTATCCTAGTGGTATCGTCAGTTCGACGATAAGTCTCGGGAAATGAGGCCCGCCATGTCCACCCCGCTGCTGGTTCTGGGCGCTGGTTCCGATCCGCGCAGCGAGCGCGGGGTCAGCTGCCCAGGCGACCTGCCCCTGCCGTCTGACCCCGCCCTCGTCCGGCGGGCCGAGCGCGCCCGCGCCGAGCTTGGTGACCGGGCGTTCGTGCTGGGCCATCACTACCAGCGGGACGAGGTCATCGCCTTCGCGGACGTCACGGGCGATTCCTTCAAGCTGGCCCGCGAGGCGGCAGCCAGGCCGGAGGCCGAGTACGTGGTCTTCTGCGGCGTGCACTTCATGGCTGAGTCCGCCGACATCCTGACAGCGAACTCGCAGCGGGTTATCCTGCCGGACCTGGCCGCAGGCTGCTCTATGGCGGACATGGCCAGCTACAGCCAGGTTGAGGAGTGCTGGGAGACGCTCGAAGACTTTGGCCTGGCCGACGAGGTCGTTCCCGTCACGTACATGAACTCCTCCGCCGACATCAAGGCCTTCACAGGCCGGCACGGCGGCACCGTCTGCACCTCGTCGAACGCTAAGCGCGCGCTTTCCTGGGCCCTGGGCAAGGGCAGCAAGGTGCTCTTCCTGCCCGACCAGCATCTGGGCCGCAACACGGCGGTGCTGGAACTCGGGATGAGCCTGGACGACTGCGTCGTCTGGAATCCGCACCGCCCGGGTGGCGGCGTCGATCCCGAGGCGCTGCGCAAGGCGACGATGATCCTGTGGCGCGGGCACTGCTCGGTCCATGGCCGCTTCATCGCCGACAACGTCACCGAGGTCCGGCAGCGCATCCCGGGGGTCAACGTCATCGTCCACCCCGAGTGCGTGCACGAGGTCGTGACGGCCGCCGACCAGATCGGCTCAACGGAGAAGATCATCGCGACGATCGAGAAGGCCGCAGCGGGCTCGGCCTGGGCGGTCGGCACCGAACTGAACCTCGTGCAGCGGCTTGCCCAGTCCCACCAGGACAAGACCATCGTCTTCCTGGACAAGACCGTCTGCTACTGCTCCACGATGAACAGGATCGACCTGCCTCATCTGGTCTGGGCGATGGAATCACTGGTGGCCGGCCAGGTCGTGAACCAGATCACCGTCGATCCGCGGACTGCAGCTGAGGCAAGGTCGGCTCTTGACCAGATGCTCGCCCTGCCTTAATTAACCAACCGCAGCAGAACCGTGCCTGCCGGGCACATCAGGAGCCGTGCTCACAGCCCAGGTGCGCCCCAGACAGGGAACCAGCGGCCGAGATCAGGCTCGATCTTCAGGTCATCGCCGAGCACGCCGCGGACCTGGATCTCCGCCGCGTTGTCCCGGCGCTCGCCGGCCTGCGGCGCGAACGGGTAGAAGCTGCCGCGCTTGTACAGGTAGACCAGGCCAAGCCGCCGGTCCGAGCTATCACGGAAGCCGAGGATGGTGCACAGTAGCAGCGGCCCGAAACCGCCGGCCTCCAGCGACGAGTTGACGGCATGCAGATCCGTCACGAGGCCCTCGATGTCCTCCGGGGTGTGCTTACAGACCAGCCACGTGAAGCCGTAGGAATCCGAGGTGATCTCGACCGCGGTCTTGTTCTGCCCCATGCTGAGCAGGTCCTTGACGTCCTTCTCGATGTCGCTGAACGCCCTGCCCTCGGCTGCGCGGAAGCAGACGGACCCGGTGCCCGTCGGCATGAAATCAGTGGCTGCCTGCAACGTGATGGCCGCCGAAGGCAGCGCGAACAGGGCGTCCAGGTTCGGCGGCACCGGCTTGGTTCTGCCGAGCAGCGTGTCGAGCAATCCCACCGTGAGCTACCTCCCTGCGCTGCGGCGAGCCCGGAGCCGGGCGATCCCTTCCATCCGGATTGCCGGGGCTCCCCCGAGGGCCCGCATTAGCTGCTGAGCTGCTTCGAGATCTTGTCGAGTTCGGCCAGTCGCCGCTCAAGCGACGGATGCGTCGAGAACAGGTTCGACAGGCTCAGCTGGCGCCGACCCGACGTGAGTGCCGGGACGAAATAGAACGCGTTCAGCGGCTCAGCGGTCCGCAGGTCCCTGGTCGGGATCCGCGCCATTTCGCTGCTGACCTTGACCAGGGCGCTGGCCAGGGCCGACGGCTGGCCGGTCAGCAGCGCACCTGACCGGTCGGCCGACAGCTCGCGGTACCGGGACAGCAGCCTGATCAGCAGGAAGCTGATCGCGTACACCACGATCCCGATGAGCATCACAATCAGCACGACCGGCAGGGCGTTCTGGTCGTTGCCGCTCCTGCGGTCACGGCCACCACCGCCGAACAGCTCGGAGTAGAAGGCGAACCTGACCAGCAGCGCGGCCATGATGCCGAGGAACGAGGCGATGGTCATGACGGCCACGTCCTTGTGCGCGACGTGCGACATCTCGTGGGACAGCACGCCCTCGAGTTCGTTCGTGTCCAGCCTTCGCATTAGGCCCTGGGTCACGCAGACCACGGCGACCTTGCTGTTGCGGCCGGTCGCGAACGCGTTCGGCATGTCCGTGGGCGCGATCGCGACGCGCGGCTTGGGCATGTCGGCGAGCGCGCACAGCCGGTCGATGACGCCGTGCAGCTCGGCTGCCATCGGCCCGTCCTGCGGGCTGACAAGCTGGGCGCCGGCTGTTCTCAGTGCGATCTTGTCGGACCAGTAGTACGAGCCAAAGGAGATTCCAGCACCGAGCAGCACCGCGATGAAGACGATTCCGCCGCTGCTGACGTTGCTGTACTGCGTCAGCAGCAGCACGATCGCGATAATGAACGCGGTGAACACTAGCCCGATCAGGAACATGGTCACGCCCATCCGCGCGATCAGACCCTTATCGGGCGCATACCGTGTCCGAGCCATCGCCGCCTCCGTTTCGATCAGCGTTTGCCGGAGCGCGCGCGTCGCACCTGCCGCCGCGCGGCCGCTCGATCCCAGGACGTCTCGGGAAGTCGCCTTACCCCATTACATCTCAACGGTGGACATGGTTTGCGCGCTGTCGGCCCGGTGAGCCGCGCGCCGCCAGAGACGGCGTGCGTCGTGCCGCGGGCAGCGCAGGCATCTGCCCTCCTGCCTGCGACTACGCGCCACGGGCCCGCTCCGCGCCCGACGCGCACTTAGCGAAGTCTCAGCCAAGTCTCAGCCAGGGATAAGGCCGCCATCGGCCAGCAGGTCGCGCACCTCGTCAATCGTCGCGTCCTCCCGCGGCAGGATCAGCTCTGACGGCTCGATCGTGTCAGGCGGCAGCTCGACACCTACGGCCCGCGCCTTTGCCAGCAGCGCATGGAGGGACGAGCTGAAGCCAGCCGCGTCGTTTGCCTCGACTGCCTTCTCCAGATCCGAGTCCAGCTTGTTGAGCTCATCGACGGCCGAGTTCTCCAGCTTCAGCTGGCCCTCGCCCATGATCCGGATGATCATCTAGGCACCCCCTGAGCCAGGCTGCTCCTTTTGGAAGCTCGTGCCGCTCGGCTGACCGACCGAGGAGTCGGCCTGGCCTCCGGAGCCGGTGATCTCCTTGGGGGCGCTGCCGCCCGCGAGTTCGGCCTTCATCCGCTCAAGCTCATCGTCGATGCCGTGGGTGGCGCCCACCCGGTCAAGCTCGGCCTGGATGTCATCCGGCGGCGGCCCCAGCGCGTCCGTCAGGGCACCGCTTGCCATCAGCTCGTCGATCGCGCCGGCGCGCGCCTTCATCTGCTCCGTCTTGTCCTCGGCACGCTGGATCGCCAGGCCGACGTCGCTCATCTCCTCCGAGATGCCGGTGAAGGTCTCGTTGATCCTGGTGGTCGCCTCCGCCGCGGTGTAGGTGGCCTTGATGGTCTCCTTCCGCACTCGGAACGCGTCCACCTTGGCCTGCAGCCGCGACGATGCCGCCGTCAGCTTCTCCTCCTCGCCCTGCAAGGACGCATACTGCGTCTGCAGGTCGGTGAGCTGCGACTGAACGCCGGACTTGCGGGACAAGGCTTCGCGGGCCAGATCCTCCCGGCCGGCCGCGAGCGAATCGCGGGCCTGGCGGTCCAGCTTGCCGGTCGTCTGCTGGAGCTGGTTCATCTGCAGCTCGACCCGCTTACGGGACGTGGCCACGTCGGCCACTCCGCGCCGCACCTTCTGAAGCAGCTCAAGCTGCGTCTGGTAGGAGTAATCCAGGGTTTCCCGCGGATCTTCCATCTTGTCAAGCTGCTTATTCGCCTTGGCCCTGAAGATCAGCGAAACCCGCTTCATCACGCCCATAAGCGCGGCCTTCCCCTCATCCTGTCCAACCGCTGCGGCACCGGATGAAGTGCCCTGAAGCAGGCCATCCTGTGCAGCAACGGGAATCCTCGCCAGATGCTGGATTCCCAGCCTATGGCCTCGGGCAACTAACGTCATCACGGCGGCCTTGTCAATGCGGCGTATCTGCGGCGGCAGACCCCTGTAGAGCGTTCTGGGGGGTTCGTCCGCTCGCACCGGTAGGCTGTCAGCGTGTTCCGCAGACGCAACGCGCCCGCTCCCGCCGAGCTTGCGAGTGACCAGGCAGCCGACAGCTCGGGCGAGGCTGTCAGGCAAGTCGGCAAGGGCCGTCCCACGCCTAAGCGCAGCGAGGTCGAACGGCGCAGGAGGCAGCCTTACACAGCGCCGCCGACCGACAAGAAGGCCGCGGCCGCCCAGCAGCGCGAGCGCCGGCGCGCGGAGCAGAAGCGCAGGATGGATGCCATGCGGCGGGGCGAAGAGTGGGCGCTGCCGGCAAAGGACCGCGGTCCGGTCAAGGCCCTCGCGAGAGATTACATCGACTCCCGGCGTGTGATCGTCAGCGAGTACATCCTGTTCGCCGTGTTCGCGCTGATCTTTCTCGTGTTCCTGCTCGGCGCGGCCAAGAGATCCACCGCGGTCCTCTATCTCGAGGTTGGCATCGTGGCCCTGATCGCGCTCGAGGCAGTGTTCCACGCCAGCGTGGTACGGCGTCTTGCCAGGCAGCGCTTGCCCGGCGAGAGCACACGGGGGATCGCCTGGTACGTGGCCAAGCGGAGCATCAGGCTGCGGAGCTCGCGAATACCGCCGGCCCGGGTGGCACGAGGGGACGCGATCTGATGGAGTTCAGGCATCTCGGCCGCAGCGGCCTGAAGGTCAGCGAGATCGCCTACGGCAACTGGATCACGCACGGCTCCCAGGTTGCCGAGGACGCCGCCATGGCGTGTATCGCCACGGCGCTCGATGAAGGCATCACGACCTTCGACACCGCCGATGTCTATGCCGGCACGAAGGCCGAGGACGTGCTCGGCCGCGGGTTGGACGGCGTCCGGCGGGAGTCCGTTGAGATCTGCACGAAGGTCTTCTGGCCGACAGGGCCCGGCGCGAACGACCGAGGCCTGTCCCGCAAGCACATTATCGAGTCGGCCAATGCATCGCTGCGACGGCTGCGGACCGACTATGTCGACCTGTACCAAGCGCACAGGTACGACCACGAGACGCCGCTCGAGGAGACGATGCGGGCCTTCGACGACCTGGTGCGGCAGGGCAAAGCGCTGTACATCGGAGTCTCCGAGTGGCGTGCTGAAGAGATCGCGGCGGCGCTGCGGATCGCCGACCAGATGGGCCTGGACCGGATCGTGTCCAACCAACCGCAGTACAACATGATCTGGCGCGTGATCGAGTCGGAGATCGTCCCGTTGTGCGAAAAGGAAGGGGTCGGCCAGATCGTCTGGTCGCCGATCGCGCAGGGCACACTGACCGGGAAATACCTGCCGGGCGCGGCGCCGCCGGCCGGCTCGCGGGCGACCGATAGCAGCGGCTCGCGTTTCATCGCCGAGTACCTGACCGACGCGATCCTCGGCCGCGTCCGGCAGCTTCGGCCGGTTGCGGAGGAGGCCGGGCTGACCCTGTCGCAATTGGCCGTCGCGTGGACGCTGCAGAACCCGAACGTCACCGCCGCGATCGTCGGCGCGAGCAGGCCCGAGCAGGTGCGCGAGAACGTCAAGGCGTCCGGGGTCAGGCTCGACCCCGCGGTGCTGGCCAGGATCGACGTTATACTCGGTCCCGTGATCGTGCGCGACCCGGCGCAGACCGAGAGCCCAGCCACCCGCCCCTAGCGTCGGCGGCGAGGCCTAGCTATCTTCCGCCGGGTGCAGACTCATCGGGCCGTATTCGCGTCTGCCGTCTTCCATCAGGCTGACCTGATCGACGCCCGAGTCAAGCAGGCTCCGCCACTGCTCGCCCAGCCATGTCTCGGCGTCACCCTGGCTGCCGAACGTCTCCTTCGGCAGGCTGCGGGAGCCAGCCAGGGTTCCGTCCGCCTTCTGGAACTGCCAAGTCCAGGTCATGCCTCCCCACTATGCCAGGCCACCGGGCCACATCAGTCCCGCTAGTCACAGGCCACGGGCAGCTTGACCGTAATCCGACATTGATCTGTAATTCAGCAACCGAACATGCCAAGGCAGCGGCCCGGAACTGTTAAGTTCTATGGGCTAGAGTGTCGCGGCTGATGGCCAGGAACGTCCCGCCAGGATCGGCCCCGGTTAGCAAGGTGGTGGGCTGCATTGACCCGCGTTGTCGTCATTGGTGATCTTATGACCGACACGGTTGCGCATGCGATGCTGCCGCTGGCCAAGAGCAGCGACACGCCGGCGACGGTCACCATGCACGGAGGCGGCTCTGGCGCGAACATCGCCGCCTGGCTGGCGGTGGACGGCGGCGAGGTCGCGTTCGTTGGGCGGCGGGGCGCAGATATCGCAGGCCGCAACAGGGACATGGAACTGATGGGCTACGGGGTTGACGCCAGGCTGGTGATGGACCCGGATCGGCCAACCGGGACGTGCGTGGTCATGGTCACCCACAAGGGCGACCACACGATGCTGTCCGATCCCGGCGCGAACGGTGCCCTCTCCCCCGACGACTTGCCGCAGGACCTGTTCACGCCCGGATGCCATCTGCATGTCTCGGGCTACACGCTGCTGAACACCGGATCACGGCAGGCCACGCTGGCGGCGATCGACATCGCCAGGCGGGCTGGCATGACCATCTCCGTGGATGGCGCGTCCTCCGCGCCGCTGGAGCGGGTGGGCGCCGAGCCGTTCCTGCAGATGACCAATGGCGCTACGTTGCTCTTCGTGAACGCGGATCAGGGCCGGGTGCTGACCGGCCGGAGCGAGCCCGAGCAGGCCGCTCGCGTGCTCAACGCCTGGTACCCGCACGTGGTGATGAAGCTGGGTGCCGACGGAGCGCTGTTCTATGCCAACGGGCGCCCGGATCCCGTGCGGGTGCCGGGGCCGCCGGTGGAGCGGATCGTCGACCGGACCGGCGCTGGTGACGCATTCTGCGCCGGCTTCCTGCCGTCCTGGCTGGATAAGAAGCCGCCAGGCGAGGCGCTGACCAGCGGCTGCCGTCTGGCGGCGAAGGCGATGTCGCTGGTGGGAGCCCGGCCGCTGCTGTAGCCGTCCGGTCCCACTGGCACGGGCCGCTGGCCATACTTAGGCAATGACCGACTACCTCCGTGGCCTGTTCTCCCTTGGCGGCCGCGTCGCCGTTGTCACGGGGGGCAGCTCGGGGATCGGCAAGGCGATGGCCTGCGCTCTTGCCAGGGCTGGTGCCAGCGTCGTGCTCGTCGCCCGCCAGGCAGCCGCACTCGACAAGATCGTTGACGAGATCAGGTCCGCTGGTGGCGCAGCGGGCCGGGTAAGCGCCGACCTCGGCGACCGGGCCGCGACCGGCCGGGCCTGCGAGCTCGCGTGCGCGGTGTTCGGTCAGCCCGACATCCTGATCAACGCGGCCGGAGTGAACATCAGGCCGCCGCTCGCCGAGCTGACGCCGGAGGACTGGGACCGCTCGCTCGAGGTGAATCTCACCGCGCCGTTCCTGCTCGGCCAGCAGTTCGGTCCGGCTATGGCGGCCAGAGGCTGGGGCCGCATCATCAACGTGGCGTCGCAGCAGGCGATCAGGGCCTTCGGCAACAGCGGCGGGTACGGAGCGTCCAAGGGTGGCCTCGTATCGCTGACCAGGTCGCAGGCCGAGGCCTGGTCCGCTTCTGGCGTGTGCTGCAACGCGATCGCGCCCGGCTTCGTGGCCACCACGATGACCAAGCAGGTGGCATCCGATCCGGTCCGCTCCGCCGCGCTCGCCGGGCGCACCATGATCGGGCGGAACGGCCAGCCGGCAGACTTCGAGGGCATTGCCGTCTTCCTGGCCAGCAACGCGAGCAGCTACGTGACCGGCCAGCTGATCTGCGTCGACGGCGGCTTCTCGGCGACCTGAGGCAGATCAGATGGGAGCCGAGTGTGACGGCCCGAGTACTGCTAGTTGGACGACTGCGGCGAGTTGACCGCGATGATGATGATAATCACGAAGATGACCGTCAGCGCGATGCCGACATAGCCGAGGATCAGGCCTGCCAGTGCGAGTCCCGCGCCTTGCTCGTTCCGCTGCCTGATCTGCTTGCGCGCCATGTGGCCAAGCACGATCGCCGGGATTGTGCCAAGCAGCCAGAACCCGACGAACTGCACGATCCCGCAGATCAGTGCGGCGATCGCGAGACCGTTCGTCTTCGGTCCTGGGTATCCGCCGCCTGGCCAGGCGGGCATGCCAGGCTGGTAACCGGGTTGCGGATAGCCGCCGGGCTGCTGAAAGGCAGCTACGTACCCCGGCGAGTAGCCCTGTGGCTGGAAAGTGCTCTGTTCGTATGGTGCCTGGCCCGGGCCCTGCCCGGTCGCCGAATCGACCCGCTGGCCAGGCGGAATCGGGTAGTCGCGCGTCGGAGCCTGGTTGGAATAGCTGCCAGCCGGTCCAGACTCCGCTGCCTGGGCGCGGCCGGCGGGGCTGCTGATGCCCATCGCAGCGGCGATCTCACTCGTTACCCAGCTGCAGGCTTCGGGAGTCAGCGGGGTGCTGGCCGAGAACGACGACGCCGTCAGCCTGATCGCGGTGCTCGGGTCCATGCCCTGTGACACGTGCTCACGCAGGGCGTCGGCCAGGCCGGCCTCCGCGGCCGCGACCAGCAGGTTCTTCTCCCTTGGCGCGTCCGGGAGCAGGTCTTTGAGCAGGTTCGACATCGTTTTTGGACTCGAGAGCACTTGCGCGCCGTGCTCAGGGTCGGTAACGATCGCGTTGAGGGCCGCCCGGGCTTCTGCGGCGTGCTCCCATGGCATCTCAGCCATCCGGCTCCCTTCGCGCAGCCAGCCCGCTGACCGCGCATGAAGACGTCACGAACTCAGGCGATGGCCGATCATTTCGACTCTGCCGAATTGGCGGGGCGCAATTCGGCAATGGGACACACTATCTCGCGCCGGTCGTGCGACGGCCCGGTTTAGCCGCACCGTCGCGGGATCGCGCAGCACCATGATCCCGGACGTTAATACGAATCCGGTCGCCTGTCGGCGTATATGCAGACAGACGACCAGATTCTTGGGCGCCCGAGCTCAGTACCCGCCGCCCCCGCCTACCCCGCCCCCCTGCCTTACTCTGACCGAGCTCGCGACGGCGATTATGGCAATAACCAGGATGATAAACAGCACCAGGCCCGCGTAGCCGAGTATCAGGCCGGCGAGTGCCAGACCGGCACCCTGCTCGCCGGTCTGCCTGATCCGGCTGCGAGCGATGTGGCCAAGGATGATCGCGGGGATGCCGGTTAGGGGACCTGCCATGATCTGGGCCACTCCGCAGATCAGGGCCGCGACCGCTAGTCCGTTCGTCTGCATGCTCGGATAGCCGGTCCCGCCGGTCCACGTTGGCATGCCCTGGTGTCCAGGCTGCGGGTACCCGCCAGGCTGACCGTAGCCACCTGGCTGCGGGTACCCGCCAGGCTGACCGTAGCCACCTGGCTGGGGGTTCCCGCCAGGCTGACCGTAGCCGCCTGGCTGCGGGCCATAACCTCCCGGCTGCTGGCCGTAGTCGCCGGGCTGGCGGCCGATTGTCGGCTGATCGCCGAAAACCCCCGGCTGCCCCTGGTCCGGAGGCTGATTAGGAGAACCCATCGCGTGCCCCTCACCGGCTTAGCCCGGGACACGGCCGCCCGGCTGAACTAATACCGACAGTTGGCGAACCTATCAGCACCAGCCACCATGTCCTAGTTGTCTACGCTGCGACCTGGCCTGTTCGCGCCAAGACGGCGCGCCGGGGCTCCACGTCGTGGCTGGCAGCGACCAGAACACGGCACAATGGCGGTCATGGCACGACGCACCACGACAACTCCGCCGCCCGGCGACTTCGAAGAGAACATCGTCGACATCGATGTCACCGAGGAGATGCGGGGCAGCTTCCTCGAGTACGCCTATTCGGTGATCTACCAGCGGGCGCTCCCTGACGCGCGGGACGGCCTGAAGCCGGTGCAGCGCAGGATCTTGTACCAGATGGCCGAAATGGGCCTACGTCCGGACCGGGCGCACGTCAAGTGCGCCCGCGTGGTCGGCGAGGTGATGGGCCGCCTGCACCCGCACGGCGACTCCGCCATTTACGACGCGCTCGTACGACTCCCCCAGCCGTTCGCGATGCGGCTGCCGCTGATCGACCGCCACGGCAACTTCGGCTCGCTCGACGACGCGCCGGCCGCGATGCGCTACACCGAGGCCAGGCTTTCACCAGCCGCACTGGAAATGACCGCGTCGCTGGACGAGGACACTGTCGACTTCGTCCCGAACTACGACGGCACGGAGAATCAGCCCGAGGTTTTGCCCGCCGGGCTGCCTAACCTGCTTGTCAACGGCGCCGCAGGGATCGCGGTCGGGATGGCGACCAACATGGCGCCGCACAACCTCGGCGAGGTCATCGCCGCCGCGCGACATCTGATCGCGAACCCGGACACGACGCTCGACGAGCTGATGCGGTTCGTGCCAGGTCCTGACCTGCCGACCGGAGGCAAGATCGTCGGCCTGGACGGGATCAGGGAGGCCTACGAGACCGGCCGCGGCATCTTCCGTACCCGCGCCGCCGCCAGGATCGAGCAGATCACGCCGCGCCGCACCGGCATCGTGGTCACCGAGCTTCCCTACGGGGTCGGGCCTGAGAAGGTCGTGGCCAGGATCAAGGACTTGGTCCAGGCCAAGAAGCTGAACGGCATCTCCGACCTGAAGGACCTCACCGACCGGCACCGCGGCCTGCGGCTGGTGATCGAGCTACGCAACGGGTTCCATCCAGAGGCAGTGCTCGAGCAGCTGTACCGGCTGACGCCAATGGAAGACACGTTCGGCATCAACAACGTGGCGCTCGTCGACGGCCAGCCCCGGGTGCTCGGACTGCGCGAGTTGCTGCAGATCTACGTAGACCACAGGCTAGGAGTCGTCAGGCGCCGTACCGAGTTCCGGCGCCGCAAGCGAGCCGACCGGCTGCACCTCGTCGACGGCCTGGTCGTCGCGCTGCTCAACATCGACGAGGTCATACAGGTCATCAGGACCAGCGACGACGCTGCGGCGGCTAAGGAACGGCTGATCGCCGTCTTCGACCTGTCGGCGATCCAGGCGCAGTACATACTCGACACCCCGCTGCGCCGCCTCACCAGGTACGACCGGCTCGAACTCGAGCGCGAGCGGGAGACGCTGCAGGCCGAGATCGCCGAGCTGACCGCGATCCTGGAGTCCGACCAGCGCCTCCGCGAGCTGGTGTCGGCCGAGCTTGGCGCCGTCGCCGAGAAGTTCGGCACTCCGCGGCGGACCGTACTGCTGGAGGGAAGCGGCGCCCAGCGGACCGCAGCGGTCCCGCTGGAGGTGGCCGACGACCCGTGTACTGTCCTGCTATCCTCAGCTGGCCTGCTAGCGCGCACGGCCGTACGTAAGCCAGGCCAGCAAGAGCTGGCCGAAGAAATTCAGGAGGCGCTACCGGACCAGCGGGCAGCCGCCCACGCAGGGCCGGCCAGGGCGCGGGGCCGCTCCGCTGAGCCGCGGTCCGCGCATGACGCGATCGTCTCCGCCGTACCCGCCACAGCCAGGGGAACCATAGGCGTGCTGACCAGCCGCGGCAGGCTCATCCGGCTTGGCGTGCTCGAGCTGCCCGCGCTACCGCCGACGGCCCACGCGCCTGGCCTGTCCGGCGGGGCACCGGTCACCGAGTTCGTCGCCACAGAGCGCGGCGAGAGTGTCGTGGCTATCGTCGCCGCCGACGCCGCGGGCGCCGGGCTGGCTCTCGGCACCGCCAACGGCGTGGTCAAGCGAGTGGCGGCAGCCGATTACCCGCAGAACGCCGCAGAATTCGAAGTGATCTCCCTGAAAGATGGCGACCGCGTCGTCGGTGCCGCGCAACTGGTCAGCGAGGACCAGGACCTGGTCTTCATCACCAGCGATGCTCAGCTGCTCAGGTTCGGCGCCGCAGCCGTCAGGCCGCAGGGCAGGGCCGCAGCTGGCGTGTCCGGCGTCCGGCTCGCCCCGCGTGCGTCGGTCCTCTGGTTCGGAGCGGTGTGGCCGCCCTTTTCGCAGGAAGGTGCGGCGCAGGGTGGCACAGGCGCCCAGGAAGGGCCCGGCGGCCCTGGGGGGCCCGGAGGCGTCAGCATGGCAGGAACGTCCGGGGGCGCCCCGATCGTCGTCACGGTGGCCGGAAGCGCTGGCGCCCTGCCTGGCACGGCCCCGGCCAGCGCCAAGGTGACGCCCTACGCCGACTTCCCGGCAAAGGGCCGGGCGACCGGCGGTGTCCGCTGCCATCGGTTCCTCAAGGGCGAAGACGTCCTGGTGCTCGCCTGGGCCGGCCCTGGGCCCGCCAGGGGCGCAACCGCGGCCGGCACGCCTGTCATCCTGCCGCCGCCCGACGGCCGCCGGGATGGGTCAGGAGAGCGCCTACGGGAGCCGCTCGCGGCGATCGGCGGGGCGGCACAGCCAGCCTGAAGCCACCCGGGCCCGCAGCACACTGCCCGCAGTACGCTGCCTGCAGCACACTGCCAGCCCACGCTCGGCTGGCTTTCAGCTGTGCCGTCCATTCTCGATAGCGGCGGGCCCGTCAGGGGCCCGCCGCCAGCTTTTCTGGCCGCCTGGTGAAAACCGCCAACTAGGACCTGCGCGGCCGCGATCGCAGCCGCGGAGACGGGCAAGCTCTAGACGACGCGCCAGACCCGCCAGAGTGCGGCCGGGTCTTCGAGCGGATCACCGTGAACCAGCGTGAAATGCGCGGGCCCACCGACCCTCAGGCGCCCGGCATCGGCGTCGCCGAGTACGGCGCCGCCTTGCCAGGTCGCCGATCCGAGCGCCTGCCAGGGCTCGAGCCCGGCCTTGACCAGAGCCTGAACTTCCCAGGCGAGGTGACCCGCACGGACCGAACCGCCGCCGAAGTCGCTGCCAGCCGCTATCGCGACACCGGCATGGAAAGCGATCCTGACGCTGTGCTCGGCCATCTCCAGCCGCTCGGCGATCGCTGACCTGCCCACGTCAGCAGCGAAGCGCTCGATGCTCGTTGTCGAGCCGAACGTCAGCCACGAGTGCATCACCGACAGGGTCGAGACGAGCGTGACCCCGTTCGCGGCCATCACGCCCGCGATGTCCTCGTCGAGCGCGAAGCCATGCTCCAGGGTGTCGACGGCGCTTTCGGCCGCGAGCCTGCAGTTCGGCAGGCCCGACCCGTGCGCGGCCACCGTAGCGCCGCGAGCGTGCACGGCGCTGACCACTTTGCGCACCTCATCAGCCGACCACGGGGCGGTCCCGGCATCGGGGCCGTCGAGGTATAGCTTGACCAGGTCCGCGCCGTCGACGAGCGCCGTCGCCTGGCCCGCTAGGGCCTCGCCATCGCGGTCGCCGTCGAAGATCCCCGCGATGAGGCCGTCATCGACCGCGATCGTCACCGGCTTCCTGAGCACAGGGCTGAGCCCGTCAGCCAGGGCCGCTCCCCGGGTAGAGGACTGTGTGGCCGGTCATGCCGCTCAGGCGTCGATCCTGGTCGGGTCGAGCTCGGCGGCGCCCCCCACGATGAAGTCGCGCCTGGGGGCAACCTCGCTGCCCATCAGCAGTTCGAACATCTCAGCGGCGGCGGCCGCGTCGTCGATCCTGATCCTGCGCAGCGTACGTCGACGCGGATCCATCGTGGTCTCGGCGAGCTGGGAGGCGTCCATCTCCCCCAGCCCCTTGTAACGCTGCGGTGGGTCCTCGTACTTGGTGCCCTTGCGATCAAGCTCAAGCGTCCTGCGGTGCAGTTCGGCGTCGGTGTAGGTGTAGATGTACCTGTCCTGCCCCTTGCGCGGGTTGGTCAACTTGATCCGGTGCAGCGGCGGGACCGCTGCAAACACCCGGCCGGCCTCCACCATCGGGCGCATGTACCGGTGGAACAGGGTCAGCAGCAGGGTGCGGATGTGAGCGCCGTCCACGTCCGCATCGCTCATCAGGATGATCCGCTGGTACCGCGCCGCGTCAAGGTCGAACGCGCTGCCCGAGCCGGCGCCGAGTACCTGGATAATCGCGGCGCACTCCGCGTTCTTCAGCATGTCGGACAGCGATGCCTTCTGCACGTTGAGAATCTTGCCGCGGAGCGGCAGCAATGCCTGGAACTCAGAGTCGCGGGCGAGCTTGGCCGTTCCCAGCGCAGAGTCACCCTCGACGATGAACAGCTCGCTGCGGTCATCGGCCGAACGGCAGTCCACGAGCTTGGCCGGCAGCGCTGAGCTCGCCAGCGCCGACTTGCGCCGCTGGTTCTCCCTGTGCTCCCGTGCCGCGATCCTGGTCTTCGCCGCGCTGGCGACCTTCTCGAGCACCGCCTTGGCCTGCTGCTTGCTGCCGCGGATCCGGCCCTCGAGGAATCCGCCGAGCTCGGCGGCGACCACTTCGGCGACGATCCGCGAGGCGGCTGGAGTGCCGAGCACCTCCTTCGTCTGGCCCTCGAACTGTGGCTCAGGCAGCCGGACCGCGATCACCGCGGTCAGGCCCTCAAGCACGTCCTCCTTCAGGACAGACTCGTCCCCTGCGCGCAGTATCCTGGCCGCCCTGAGCTGCTCGTTCAGTGTCTTGACCAGCGCCCGCTCGAACCCCGTCACGTGCGTGCCGCCCTTGGGCGTGGCAATGACGTTCACGAAAGACCTGATGACGGTGTCGTATCCGGAGTCCCAGCGCAGGGCGATATCGACCTCGAGTTCCCGCTCGACGTCGGTCGGCGTCATGTGGCCGAGGTCGTCGAGGACGGGAATCGTTTCAGTAAACCGGCCGGAACCGGTCAGCCTCAGCACGTCGGTCACCGGCTGGCCGGTGCTCAGCTCGGCGCAGAATTCGCTGATGCCGCCGCCGAAATGAAACTCGACGGTCCGCGGCAGGCCGTCATCGGCGCCATCGCGGGCCGGCCTGTCGTCGGTGACGGTGATCGACAGGCCAGGGACGAGGTAGGCGGTCTGCCTTGCCCGCTGAACCAGTGCCTCGACGTCAATGTCGGCTCCCGGCACGAAGACCTGCCGGTCTGGCCAGAACCTGGTCCGCGTCCCGGTGCGCGTCTTGGGCACCTTGCGGACCTTGCGCAGGCCAGATCCCGGCCGGAAAGCGGCGTCAGGCCCGTCGCCGCTGTATTCGCCAGGCACGCCCCGGCGGAAGCTGGCCGCCCACTCGTAGCCCTCCCGGTCCACGTGCACATCGAGCCGGTGCGACAGTGCGTTGACGACGGATGCCCCGACGCCGTGCAGTCCGCCAGAAGCGGTGTACGAGCCGCCGCCGAACTTGCCGCCGGCATGCAGTCTGGTCATGACGAGCTCGACGCCGTTCAGGCCGGTCTTCGGCTCGATGTCGACCGGGATGCCGCGGCCGTTGTCGTGGACCTCGGCCGAGTGATCGGGATGCAGGGCGACTTCGATCTTGGTGCACGTACTGTGCAGGGCCTCATCGACCGAGTTGTCGATGATCTCCCACAGGCAATGCTGCATGCCCCTGCCATCGGTCGAGCCGATATACATGCCGGGCCGCTTACGCACCGCGTCGAGACCCTCGAGAACCGTCAGATGCCGCGCCGAGTAGCTGTCACCTGAGGCAGCCGGAGGCGCGGCCGGGGGCGGAGCCTCCCGCAGGGCGGCGGTCATAGAAGTTCTCCAGGGCTCACGGCGCTTCTCACGCTTCTCCATCTGTCAGGCCGGTCCATCTGTCAGGCCGGGCACTGTCAGGCCGACGCGGCGCCGGTCGGCGGACCGCCCTGTGTTGCGGCAGCGCCCAGCTACCCCGCGTCGGGAAAATTATCTGCTTCGAAGACTAACTGCCGCGCCTGCGTGCCACGGCGAGCCACGCCGCACCACATTCCCGACGTAGCAGGCGACCTGCGACAACTTGCTCTCCCGCGCGTGATGTATAAAGATCGGGCCAGTGATCCGTAATGTGTTCGCCCATGGCGTACGCGGCGGCCGCATGGGATGACACCAGACTGGCTAGGTGTTGTGATGCGGTAGAGATCGCAGGTTGCAGAAACCGTTGGCAAACCCGTCGGCGGGACTCGGGCAAGGGAGGCGGACATGACCGGAGCGATGGCCCCAGCGAAGCCGCTGAACGCCAACGACCTGTGTGACCGGTGCGGTGCCCCCGCGTACGTGCGGGTCATACTGCCCGGTTCGACCGAACTTCTCTTCTGCGGGCACCACAACCGCCAGCACGCGAATGCACTGGCGAAGGTGGCAGTAGAGATCCACGACGAGACCTCCAGGCTCACCGAGAAGCCGGGCGAAGGAGCCACGGCCACCCGCTGAGGCACCGACCGACAGCAAGACGGCCCGTCACCCGGAATCGGGTGACGGGCCGTTCCCATGTCTGACCGCCGGCGGCGCGATCAGTCGAGGTAGTCGCGCAGTACCTGAGACCGCGACGGATGCCGGAGCTTGGACATTGTCTTGGACTCGATCTGCCTGATCCGCTCCCTCGTGACGCCGTAGACCTTGCCGATCTCGTCCAGCGTCTTCGGCTGACCGTCGGTCAGGCCGAACCGCATCGACACGACTCCGGCCTCGCGCTCGGACAGAGTGTCAAGGACCGAGTGCAGCTGCTCCTGCAGCAGGGTGAAGCTGACCGCCTCGCCAGGCTGGATGGCCTCTGAGTCCTCGATCAGGTCGCCGAACTCGCTATCACCGTCCTCGCCGAGCGGCGTGTGCAGCGAGATCGGCTCGCGGCCGTACTTCTGCACCTCGATGACCTTCTCCGGGGTCATGTCGAGTTCGGCGGCCAGCTCCTCGGGCGTCGGCTCCCTGCCCAGGTCCTGCAGCATCTGCCGCTGGACCCGCGCCAGCTTGTTGATCACCTCGACCATGTGCACGGGAATCCTGATCGTCCTCGCCTGGTCGGCCATCGCCCTGGTGATCGCCTGCCTGATCCACCAGGTGGCGTACGTAGAGAACTTGTAACCCTTGGTGTAGTCAAACTTCTCTACGGCCCTGATCAGGCCCAGGTTGCCCTCCTGGATCAGGTCAAGGAACAGCATGCCGCGGCCCGTGTAACGCTTGGCCAGCGAGACGACCAGCCGCAAGTTCGCCTCGAGCAGGTGGTTCTTGGCCCGGCGACCGTCCTCGGCGATCCACTCAAGGTCGCCCCTGACGTCGTGCGGCATCGACCGGCCGCCATCAGCCAGCTTCTCCTCGGCGAACAGGCCAGCCTCGATCCGCTTGGCGAGCTCGACTTCCTGCTCGGCGTTGAGCAGCGGCACCTTGCCGATCTGCTTGAGGTAGTCCTTCACGGGGTCCGAGGTAGCCCCGGCCACAGCCACCTGGGCGGCGGGCAAGTCCTCATCGTCATCGCCGTAGACGAAGGCCTCGTCCTCAGCCTCCTCGCCGACGACCGCCGTCACCGTCACGCCGACCGCCACGACGCCGACCGCGGCCGGCACCGAGCCCGGCTCAGCCTCAGCCTCAGCCTCAGCGGCAGCCGCAGCGTCAGGGGCGCTGTCTGCCTCATCAGTTTCGTCGTCGCTGCCCTCGAGATCGACGCCGCTGGTCGCATCCTCGCCGATCGCATCGTCGCCTTCGAGCTCAGAGAGATCTTCCAGATCGACGTCCAGATCGGCCACCGAGGCCAGATCCGGTTCGCCCTCCAGGTCTGCTACGGCACCAATGTCTGGGTCACCATTCAGGTCAGCCACCGTGCCGAGTTCGGAGTCAACATCCAGGTCAGTCGCTTCCGCCAGGTTCACGTCACCTTCCAGGTCAGCGAGTCCGGCGAGAGCGCTCTCGCCATCCGAATCACGTACTTTGCCATTCGATCCATTAGCCGCCGTGCCGCGAGCATCGCGCTTGGCGCCCGCTGGCTTGGCTGACCGGCGTGCCGCTGCGACAGGACCAGCTGGCGCCGGGATGGCCGGATCTACTACAGTATCCGCTCTTTCGGGTGAGGTCGTTCCGCTGGCGCGATCCTTCTTGGCCGACCGCCGGGCTGTTCTGCGTGAGTTGCTGCCCGAACGCCGAGCCACTGGCTGGCCCGCAGCCCCCGCCGAGTCGTCCGGCACCAGCGTGACGGCTGCGTCGGCTGGCTCTACTCGGGATTGCTGCGGAACGCGAGCGCCTCGGCCTGTCTGCGTCGGCTGCCTCCGCGCCGCGGAGCCTGCAGCGCCTGCCACCGCGGTCACCCCTTCCTTCGCTGGCCGATGAGCCGCCATGGTCCGGTCAGTCCCCTTCCGACCGAGCTAGCAGGCGACACCGACGCTCTCCTGCAATCGTCTGGTAAGAAACTGGACCCCTACTGCCAGGCCTCCGCTTTTCTCGCACTCCGCAGAGCCCCCGCTCTGCCGTGCCTGGCAGCGGGAATACCGCTCTCGCCCCCCACCTTAGGCGGAGTTTGGAGGTAGGTCGTACCACTCCAAGCCCGAACCCCCCGATCGGATAGATGCCCGACAACTACCCGACGCGAGAGCGTACCCACAACTTTCACGGCTTGACCTTCCATGCGAGCGTTCAGCCGTGCCCGCGCCCGCGTCCGGTGCGGCCCTGACTGCGTACCTGGGCCGCGCGTCCTGAGGAATCCCCGTTGGGCATCTGCAGCGCGAGCACGGTGACGTCGTCGTCTTGTTCGTAGCCCGTCATCATCGCCTCGACCAGGTAGTCGATCAGCTTTCTCGGATCGGAGACCACGCTGCGTGGTGCCCGCCCGGCCACCGCGACCAGCTCGTCGAGACCGGCGTCGAGACCGCGCTTTCTGTTCTCCACCAGACCATCGGAATAAAGCACCGCTGTGTTTCCAGGGGGCAGCCTGAACGGGTACTGCCGACGTGGGCTGGCCCAGCCGAGTGGCGTCCCCGCTTCGGTCTCATCCAGCCTCGGCAGCGTACCGGGGCCGAGCAGGAGCGGCGGAAGGTGACCGGCATTGCCGGCAACTCCCTCCCCGGTCTGGGGGTCGACCACGAGGTAGCAGACCGTGGTGACCTGCTCGTCGAGCTCGGTGGCGATGAACAGCCGGTCAAGGCCGGCGAGGACCGCGGCCGGGCGTGGATCGGTCAGGGCCAGGGCACGGAGCGCGTTCCTGACCCGGCCCATCCCCGCGGCCGCCGTCAGGCCCTTGCCCATGACGTCGCCAGCCGCGACGGCGAGCTTGCCGTCAGGCAGCCGGAACGCGTCGTACCAATCACCGCCGACCTCGCGGCTGACCGGCTTGTAAGTGGCCTCGAGCGCGATGCCGGGCACCTCGGGCAGGGTGTCAGGGAGCAGGCTGTGCTGCAGCGTCTCGGCGGTGGCGTGCTCGCGCTCGTACATTGCGGCCCGCTCTAGCGCGAGCGCGCCCTGGCCTGCCAGCGCTTCGAGGAACACCCGCTCCTCGTCGGTGATCTGGTGCGGGACGGTGAAGGAGAACTGAAGCGCTCCGAACGGCGCGCCCGACGTGGTGAGGGGAAGGCCGACCCAGGCCTGCTCGTCAGCATGCTGCAGGGCAAGCTGGCCGTCCCAGTCAGCCTCGAAATGGCGCTGCAGGTTCTCCGGGCTACCGAAGACTAGCGAGCGGCGAAGCGCGATGGCAGCAGACATGACGCTCGGAGTCTCCAGCGGAATCTCGCTGGAAAGCTCGCCAGTGCCCGCACCGAAGGCATCGGAGGTCATGACACGCAGCCTGAGCCTGTCATTGTCGACCACCAAGGCGACCGCGGATCTGTCCGCGCCGATGGCTGACCGTCCGACCTCGGTGATGACCGTCATGACTTCCTTGACCGACAGCGCTTCGGCCAGGAGCGACGTTGCCTGCTGGAGCCTGGAGGTACGCAGGGCGGCGGCAGAGAGCTGCTCGGTGAGCCGGCCGCGCATCTCATCGGCCTCACGCTGGCCGGTAACGTCGGTGCTCGCGCCCATCCATTCGATAATGGCGCCGTCCCGCTCGATGGGCACGGCCCTGACGTCGTAGTGCCGGTACGAGCCGGTCTTGGTGCGAACGCGGTAACTGCCGTCGAAGACCGTTCCCGTCGTGATGCAGTCGCGCCAGTCGCGCTCAATCCTGTCTCTGTCGTTCGGGTGGATCGCGGCCAGCCAGCCGTCGGCCAGATAATCCTCGACCGACTGGCCGGTGATCCAGCGCCACTCTGGCGAGTCCTCGGCGACCTCCCCGGCCTGGTTGGTGACCCAGACCACCTGATTGCCCGCCTGAACCAGCGAGCGGTACCGTTCCCTGGTCCTGCGGACGGCCTCGGCCGATGCGGATTCGCCGGCGACATCCTGGGCGATCATGGTCACCCCGGTCACCGTCCCGTCCGGCCCGTGCGCGGCGAACCAGGACAGCGCGGTCTGCGCGTCCTGGCCGGCCTCTGCCTGGCGTCCGTCACGCACGCCGCCTGGCAGTCCGTCCCTGACCGGCATGCCGTCCGCAAGCACCTTGCGGACGGCCGACTCGGCACTGGCCGCGAGCGCGGGCGGCCAGACCTCGGCCGGGGTGTGCCCGACCTGCTCCGCCGGCGTGGTGCCGATCATGTCGGCCAGCGATCGGCTGACCCTCCGCACCCTGAAATCGGAGTCGATGAAGGCGAACGCCACCGGCGACTGCGTGAGCAGGGCATCCAGCATGGCCGAGTCCCAGGCAGCCGAGCTGGAGCGCGGCCGTCTGGCGTCGGGCACCGAGGTCGCGGCGCTCACAGTACGCGCATCGCATCGGTGAGACGGATCATGGACGAGCCCCTCCCTGCGACGTCCAACACAAGAAGGCTAGCGGCATCGCGGCCAACTGGCCCGCCGTCTGCGTCGGGAAATGCCTTTCGGCCAATTGGTCGGCTGCCAGGGCCAGACGTCCACGCCAGCTTAGCCAGTCCCACTGGGTCAGCGGACCGGCCCCGGCGGGCCGAAGCCGTCCCGCAGGCCGTCTCCGAGGAGATTGAATGCCACGACAGCCACGATGATCGCGAGACCTGGCGGGTAGATCTCCCACCAGTAGCCGTTGTAGATGTACCGGATGCCGCCCGCGATCATGTCGCCCCAGTCTGCCGACGGCGGTCGCACACCGAGGCCGAGGTAACTCAGGGTCGCGAGCGCGAGGATGGCGTCGGCAACCTGGAACGTGACATTGACCGTGATGACGCCCAGCGCGTTCGGCGCTATGTGGCGGCCGATCGCGCGGATCCGGCCGCCGCCCATGGCCCGGACGGCCTGAACGAAATCCCTGCTGCGGAGCGTCAGCGCCGCGCCCCTGACGAGGTGCGCCGTGCTCAGCCAGGAGGTGGCAGCTATCACTGCCACTAGCGCCGCAGGCGAAGGCGTGTAGATGGCGCTGAGCAGGAGCAGGAGGACAAGCGTAGGAACGGCGATGGCGGCATCGACAATCCGCATCAGGACGGCGTCGACCGGCCCCCCGACGTACCCGGCCACTGCTCCCCATGCCGAGCCGATCATGGCGGCGAGCAAGCCGGCTGCCGTTCCCACCTCGAGCGACAGCTGGCCGCCTGCCATCAGCAGGCCGAGCACGTCGAGGCCGTTCCCGTCAGTGCCGAGTGGATGGCCGGCCCCCGGCGGGCGATTGCCTTCCAGAAGATTCACGTGAACCAAGTCAGCGTGGTAGAACAGCGGCCCGGCGAAGCAGAAAGCAGCGAGCGCCGCGATCATGAGCAGGCCGGCCACCGCCATGGGCGACGCCGCGGTCCGGACGCCGGAAAGGCGCGGCAGGGCCGCGCGGTGCCCCTTATCCCTTGCCTGGTTCCCGGCATTGCGGCTCCCGTCGGAGGGTCCGCCCGCGCGGGCCGGGGCTCGATACGGCGCGAGCTGTCGTGGCCGGCCCGGCTGGCCTGCTTGGACGGCCGGGCGCGGCGTGGCAGCCCGACCCGGCCTGCGCGACGGCGCGGAGTGCTTGCCCGTCACAGCCGGCCATACCTGACGCGCGGATCAGCGGCTGCGTAGCCGATGTCGGCGAGGAGGGAGCCGACAACGGCGCCGACACCGATCACCAGGATGAAGCCGAGCAGCACAGGGAAGTCGTGCTTCAGCGCGGCCTGCCAGAGCCGCCAGCCCATTCCCTGGATGTTGAACAGGCTCTCGACCACCAGCGATCCGGCCAGTATCCGCGGGATGCTGAGGCCGGCCAGTGTGATCACGGGGATCAGCGAGTTCCGCAGCACGTGCCTGCTCAGCACGCGGGCTTGCCCTGCCCCGGCCGCCCTGGCCGTGCGCACGTAGTCGTGGCCGAGGCTGTCGATTGCCGCGGAGCGGACATATCTGGTGAAGATGGCGACCGTGATGACCGCCAGGGTCAGTACGGGCAGCGTGAGATCACGCCAGTCGGTGAGCACTCCCGCGATTCCCGGCGACTGCGGCCCTTCCGCGCCGAGCCAATGCAGCCGGACAGCGAAGACCAGGATCAGGATCGACCCGGCAAAGAAGGACGGCATTCCGTACCCGATGTAGGACAGGGCGCGGGCCAGCCGGTCGCTGGCGCTATCCCGCCTGACCGCCTGCGCGAGCCCGGCCGGTATGGCCACGCCAGCGCCGATCGCCGTGGCGGCCAGGGTCAGCACGATCGTCCGCGGCAGGCTGGCCGCGAGCAGTGACCCGACGCTGGCGTTCTCGATGTAGGAATAACCCAGGTTCCCGCGGATTACCTGGCCGAGCCAGTGCAGGTATTGGGCGACGGCCGGGCCGCCCAGGCCGTAGCCGCGGCGCAGGGCGCCAAGCTGGGCTCCGGGTCCGTTCCCCGCGAGTAGCCCCTGCTGCGGACCGCCCGGCAGCAGCCACGCCAGCCCGTACACCAGGACGCTCACGAGGACGAGCACGACCGCTGCCTGCAGCAGGCGCCTGATCAGAAAAGTCGTCACAAGCCGGAGGCGCCGCAGGCGGCTCGCACTGGGCTCTGGTCGAGGCTCACCGCAGGTAGTACCACTGTTCTGGGTTAATCGCCAGGGTCGGGCTCTGGGTGCCTATGTACAGGTTATTGATGCTCTCCACCAGTGCCGCCGGCGCGTCCGGCTGGAATACGACGGGCAACTGCTTAGTGAGGTAGTTCTCCCACTCCCACATCCTGTGCATGTCGGAACTGCTCAGGGTCCGCTTGATCAGCGCGTCATTATGCGCATCGCTGTACTTGCCGAGGTTCCCGAACGACCGGGTCTGGAACAGCTCGTCGCCGGTCGGCAGGTAGTCAGGCACGTAACTCCAGCCGAGTCCCCAGTCGGCCAGCTCCCACGGGCAGCCGGCCGCCGGGCAGTTGGGGTTGGCGCCTTCGACCTCGGCCAGCACGCCGTTGAAGGTCCCCGGATACAGTTTGATGTCGATGCCGACCTGCGACGCGTTCGACTTCAGCTGCAGCATCGCGGATTCGAGCCAGGCCTGCCCGGTCGCGTAGTACAGGGTGAAGTTGAGCTGCGCGCCCTGGCGCACGCCCTTGCCGCACTGGGTCGGCCCGCTTCCTGGGTGCAGGCAGGTCGATACCCCGCCTGGGTTGATCTTCCAGCCATGGTTTTTCAGCAGCTGTCTGGCCTTCGCAGGGTTGTAGGGGTACTGGTCGCCTCGCCGTGCCTGCGGCGACAGGTACGGGGTCGGCGGGTAGCCACCCACCGGGCCTGTGGTCACGTGGCCGTAACCGTGCAGCGGGCCCTGGATGATGGCCGCCTGGTCCTCAAGCAGCTGGATCGCCTGGCGGAAGTACTGCTGGCTGATGATCGGGAGCTGCGGGTTGGTGCTGCTGAAGTTGTAGGGGAAGTAACTCAGGCCCCAGGTGTACACGGGCTGCAGCCGGTAGCCGGCGACCGGATTCTGGCCGACCGATGAGCCAGGTGGCGGCACCGGGGCATTGACTGTGGGCAGGTAGCCGACGTCCAGCCCGTTGCTCCCCCCCGCCGCCAGGACGTTGTACTCGGCTTCTTCTGAGGTGAACGGCAGTTCCTTGAACTTCGTGATGTGGTGCTGTGGAACCGGGCCCGAGTAGGCCCGGTTAAAGCCGAAAGTGAGCACGCCCTGCGAATCGAGGCTGTTGAGTTGCCAGGGCCCGTCAACGATGCGCCACAGCGGTGACCGCGCCCAGGTGCCGGTGTTCTTCGACAGCCCGTCGAGGTACTTGAAGACCGCCAGGCAGTCGCCGACATGATGCGTGCAGTCGCTCTTGTGCCCGGAACCGGTGGTGTCCCAGGCTAGCGGCATCGGGGTGACCTGGCTCAGCTCATTGTAGGTAAACCATCGCTTTGAGTAGGGCCCGATGATCGTCATCTGCACCTCATCCGAGCCCACCGCCTGGATGTTCTTGACGTTGTCGGGGAAGTCGCCTGGCACGTATCCGCCGTAGTTGACCGACGACGTCGAGTGTTTGACGACGGCCTTCATCATGTGCATCCAGAACACGACGTCCTGGGCGTTGACCAGTTCCCGGTTCGACCACTGGTAGTTGGGCTTGAGCTTGATGGTGACGACCTGGCCGTTATAGCTGGGTGGTTCGGCAAGGCTGAGCTTGGTGTTCAGATACGGCAGGCCCTTGGCGCCGAACCAGTACAACGGCCGGTACAGCAGATACTGCAGGTTGTCGGAGTTCACCTGGGTGAAGTACTGGCCCGGCGTGAAGGGGAAGATGTAGTTCGGGGTGCTGTTGGCCGGCAGCGCGTAGGTGACGGTACCGCCGGACGTCGCGGTGTGGCCGGTGGCCAGTGAGCCGCTTGCCGCGCAGCCCGCGGCGGCCAGGGCACCAGCCAGCGCGCCCGCAGCCCACGCGGCCATCGCACGCCTGCGGGGCGCGTCCGGTTTGTGCAGATGACCCAGCATCGATCGCTGCCGCAGGCCGCGCCGCATAGCCGCAACTCCTCGCCACTTCGTCCGCCGGCTGCAGCCCGACATTTCGACCCTCGACCGGCGCCTGGTAAGTTCCGCTGATCCGGCATTATGTCCTAAATACCGGATGGTCGCTCCCGCTTCGACGGGGCCGGCCTGCGAAGGTTCGCTGGCCGGTTCCCCGGACACCCGGGCGGCAGGCTGCACGGCCGCCAGCATACTTGCCGTAACCGCGCTGATCGTGAGTTATCGTGACCAGCGCCGCAACCAGGCTGATTTATGCGCCTTAGTCCCCCAAGCCGCGCCACGCCTGGCGGTTACCGGGGTAGTCTCAGCCCTGCGCCGCCATTCCGGGCGGCGCGCCGAGCCTAAGCGTGGCGTGGCCGCGACTGGATCTGAAAAGCTAGGAAAATGAGCCCGCCGAGCAGACGCGCCGACTCCCCCAGCGGCTCGGGCCGTCCCGGCTCTGCCGGAAGGCTGGCACGCGGCACGACGCCGCACCCGCCAGATGCGCTCTTCGCTGAGATGCTGCGCGCGGCCAGGGAACTGCTGGCGGTGCGCAGCCCGCTCGACGCCGAGCTCATGGTGAGCGAGCTGCTCGGCACCTGGTGGCGGCAGCAGCCAGGACGAGGCGGCAGGAACGGCCGGGCGCCAGCGAGGCGCCGCACGGACGTCGAGGAGCTTGTGGGCGAGGGCCTGGTCGATTACGCCGGCGAGCAGGGCAGCCCCGCTGCGCTCGCCCTGCTGTCCGGCATCGCGTGCCTGGGCACCCCGCACCAGGCGATCAAGGCCGAGCGCGCCGCGCTTGAGCTGATGGAGCGTGGCGTCGCCAGGCCAGGCTGGGCTGAGCACGCGGGCGCTGTCGTGGCCGCCGACTGCTACGTGAGCACCGACGCATACGGCGACCGCGACGAGGTGATCTGCGTCTTCAGCTACGCAGGGCGGGATGAGCACGCGCTCGTCATGATCGTCGACTACAACGCGGGCGGGATGGTTAAGGACGGCTGGGTCACGTCCCAGGTCGGCAAGCTCCTGGCTTACTGCCAAGATCTAGGCGGACCCGACGGGCAGCGCAACACGTTCAGCCGGGTTGATCCGCCCGACGCCCGGGGGTTGCTCGAGTCCGCGCTGATGGTGACCGAGACCATCGCCGAGCCCGCGGTCAGCAAGTCATTCCCGTCTTACCACGCGTTCATCAGGGCACGGATCCGCACCCTGCCCCCGGCTCAGCCGACCAGTTACTCTCGCTCGCCCGCGGCGGTCGGCACACTCGCGGCCAGCACGCCGTGCCAGGCCTCTGCCGTACCCGCGCAGGTACGCGGCGCTGGCTCCGGCCGGGAAGGCGCCAGCCGGCCCGGCGCGCCTGGTCAGGCCGGGCACGGGCTGATCGGGCCAGGTGCGTCCCGCCGGACGGCCTGGCGGCGGGACCGCCGCGCCATGCTCGTGGCCGAGTTCCTTGCCTCGGACGAGGCAGAAGACCTGTCCGACATCAACGCGGCCAGCCGGTGCGCCGACCACATCGTGGACTACGGGTGCGACCAGGACTTCAGCAGGCCGCTGCGGGTCAGCCCAGCCAAGGCCGAGACGTTCCTGCTCGACTGGCTGCCAAGGAAGATCATGCTCATCCCAGCTGAGCAGCACGCGATGCCGCACGTGCTTGTTGCCTGGGCCAGATGGGCGGGCGCCAGATCGGGGCTGGACATCGCGGCTATCAGCAAGACGCTCGACGCGGTGTTCGACGCCATGCCGGCGTTCACCAACCTGTACCGGGACACCGCCTCGTTCGGACTCGAACCCGATTTGGTCAGCCGGCTGCTGCCCGATCGTGACCTCGAGGCGCTACCCCGCCGAGCCTTCGCGTTCGGCGTGCTCGAGGGCATCTTCCGCGGCACGGATCTGAGCTCGCTCAACCCGGCAGACGCCGATGACCGGCGGATCCTGCTTGAGGCCGACCATGACCATCCGGGCGGGCGGGTAAGCGGCGAGCACCTGGACAAGCACGCGGCGCTCGCTAACCGGCTGTGGCACGGCGATCCGCCGGAGCTCTGGGAGGCTGCGCAGCGCCTGCTCGACCTGGGCAAACCCAGGCACGACGTGGTGCACGCGCTGATCGATGCCCTCGAGGTGGCCGGCCCAGATCACCGCGCGATCAGGATCGCGTTGCGCGACCTGCCACCGGAACCCCGCGATTGAGCGAGCCGTCAGGCTGATGCTCGCTGGAGGCTGGGATTTCTGGATTGACCGCGGCGGCACGTTCACCGACGTCGTCGCCCGCCGACCAGACGGCACGCTCGCCGTACACAAGCTGCTCTCGGAGAACCCTGGACGGTATGCCGACCCCGCCGTCGCCGGCATACGCCATCTGCTCGACGTGCCGGCCGACGCCCCGATCCCTTCCGAGCGGATCCGGTCGGTCCGCCTCGGCACGACGGTCGCGACCAACGCGCTGCTCGAGCGCAAGGGCGAGCCGACCGTGCTGGTCATCACCGCCGGTTTTGCCGACGCGCTGCGCATCGCTTATCAGGACCGGCCGAGGATCTTCGACCGGCAGATCGTCCGGCCTGAGTTGCTGTACTCGCGGGTCATCGAGGCCGACGAGCGGATCGGAGCGCACGGCGAGGTGATCCGCCGGCTCGACGAGGCGGCCGTCGAGTATGATCTGCAGGCGGCGTACGCGGATGGTTTCCGCTCGGTGGCAGTGGTGTGCATGCACGGCTACCGCTATCCCGACCATGAATGGCTGATCGGCGCGATCGCCAGGCGGACCGGCTTCACCCAGGTGTCGGAGTCCCATGCGACGAGCCCGCTGATGAAGCTGGTCCCGCGGGGCGACACGACGGTGGTCGATGCCTATCTGTCGCCGATCATCACCCGCTACGTGGATCATGTCGCCACCGAACTGGGCGATGTCAGGGTGCAGTTCATGCAGTCCAGCGGCGGGCTCACCGACTCGCGCCTATTCCGCGGGAAGGACGCGATCTTGTCCGGGCCGGCCGGCGGGATCGTCGGCATGGTCCGCACCGCGCAGGCCGCTGGGTTCGCGCGGGTGATCGGATTCGACATGGGCGGCACGTCCACCGACGTGTCGCACTTTGCCGGAGAATTCGAGCGGCAGTACGAGACGCAGGTCGCCGGCATCCGGATGCGGGCGCCGATGCTGAGCATTCACACGGTCGCGGCCGGTGGCGGATCGGTGCTGTATTTCGACGGCAGCCGGTACCGCGTCGGTCCCGACTCGGCCGGGGCTGACCCGGGGCCCGCCTGCTATCGGGCTGGCGGCCCGCTCACCGTCACCGATGCCAATGTCATGCTCGGCCGGATCCAGCCCGCGCACTTCCCGCACGTGTTCGGGCCTGACGGCGACCAGCCACTCGACGGCGCGATCGTGGCGGCTAAGTTCGGGTCGCTGGCCGCGGAGATCGGGAAAGCGACGGGCAGCAATCCCGCCCCCGAGCAGGTCGCCGCGGGCTTCGTTGACATCGCCGTGGCGAACATGGCAAACGCGATCAAGAAGATCTCGGTCCAGCGCGGCTACGACGTGACCGAGTACGTGCTGGCGACTTTCGGCGGGGCCGGAGGCCAGCACGCCTGCGCGGTCGCCGACGTCCTCGGCTTGACCAGGGTGCTCATCCACCCGCTGGCCGGAGTGCTCTCCGCGCTCGGCCTCGGCCTTGCCGACGTCACTGCGATGCGGGAAACCACCGTAGAGGCGCCGCTGACCCACGACCTGCTGCCGTTGCTCGGCTCGACCTGCGATGGCCTGGCCGAGGCGGCGCGGGCCGAACTCGCACAGCAGGTCGTCGACCCGAGCCGGGCGGCGATCGTCCGCCGTGTCCACCTGAAGTACGAGGGCACCGATACCGCCCTGCCTGTTCCGCTCGGGCCGTCGGCCGGCATGATCAGCGACTTCGAGGCAGCGTACCGGCAGCACTTCTCCTTTCTCATGCGCGACCGGACGGTAGTGGCCGAGGCCGTCTCGGTCGAGCTGACCTCGGCATCGGAGCATCTGGCAAGTACGGAGCGGGCCGGATCCGATGGCGAAAACCGCGCCCGCGGCGGAACCTCCGTCCGGATGCACGCGGGCGGCACATGGCGGGATGCGCCGCTGGTAAGGCGCCGGGAACTAGCTCAAGGGCAACGTGTCAGCGGTCCCGCCTTGATCGTGGAAGACTTTGCGACCACGGTGGTGCAGCCTGGCTGGCGGGCCGAAGTGACCGAGCTGGATGACCTTCTGCTCACCCGTGTCGCGACGCGGCCGACGCGCTCCGGCGCGCGAGCCGAGGTCGACCCGGTGATGCTGGAGATCTTCAACAACCTGTTCATGTCGGTCGCCGAGCAGATGGGCGTGCGGCTGCGGGCTACCGCGCATTCGGTCAACATCAAGGAACGGCTCGACTTCTCCTGCGCGATCTTCGACGCGGACGGCTCTCTGATCGCCAACGCGCCCCACATTCCCGTCCATCTCGGATCGATGGGCGAGAGCATCAGGATCGTCGCCGCGCGCAATGCCGGGAAGATGCGCCCCGGAGACGTCTACGTGCTCAATGATCCGTATCACGGCGGCACCCACCTGCCCGATGTCACGGTCGTCACGCCGGTATTCGACACCGCGGCGGGCGACGCATCCGAGCCCGGCATCTTGTTCTTCGTCGCATCGCGGGGCCACCACGCCGAGATCGGCGGGATCACGCCCGGCTCGATGCCCGCTTTCAGCACCGTAGTGGAGGAGGAGGGGGTGCTCATCGACAACTGGCTGCTGGTGCGGGACGGCGTGCTGCGCGAGGCAGAGACGCTCGAGGTGCTGCGCCGGGCGCCTTACCCATCCCGCAACCCCGAGGTCAACCTGGCCGACCTGCGCGCGCAGATCGCCGCCAACGAGCGAGGTGCCGCGGAGCTGCGCCGCATGTGCGAGCATTTCGGGCTGGACGTGGTAACCGCCTACATGGGTCATGTCCAGGACAATGCCGAGCAGGCGGTGCGCGGCGTACTCGGCGCCCTGCGTGACGGGCAGTGCACGTACGAGCTCGACAGCGGGGCTGTGATCGAGGTGGCGGTCAGGGTTGACCGGTCTGCGCGCACCGCGGAGATCGACTTCACCGGAACGTCGCCCCAGGTGAACGGGAACTTCAACGCGCCCTCATCGGTCGCCATGGCCGCCGTGCTCTATGTGCTGCGCACACTGGTGGCCGACGAGATCCCGCTCAACTCCGGCTGCCTGAAGCCGGTCCGGGTCATCATCCCGCCCGGGTGCCTGCTTGCGCCGGAGTACCCGGCCGCAGTCGCCGCGGGGAACGTGGAGACGTCGCAAGCGATCACGGGCGCGCTGTACAAGGCACTCGGGGTGATGGCGGAAGGCTCGGGCACGATGAACAACATCACCATCGGCAACGCCCGGCACCAGTACTACGAGACCGTGGCCAGCGGCTCAGGTGCCGGGGACGGCTTCGACGGCACCGACGTGGTGCAGACCCACATGACTAACTCCAGGCTCACCGATCCCGAGGTGCTCGAGTGGCGGTACCCGGTCCGCCTCGAGCGGCATGAGATCCGGCACGGGAGCGGCGGGGCCGGCCGCTGGCACGGGGGATCGGGCGGCCGTCGCGAGATCCGGTTCGCCGAGCCGATGACGGTGACCACGCTCGCCAGTCACCGGCGGGTGGCGCCCTACGGCATGGCGGGCGGCCAGCCCGGCTCCCTTGGCCGGCACTGGGTGCGCCGCGCCGATGGCTCGGTGACCCCGATGCGCGGCTGCGACTCCCTCGAGGTCGGCACGGGCGACGTGTTCGTGATCGAGACGCCCGGTGGCGGCGGATACGGACACCAGCGCGACGCCAGCGCGTAGTCCGCGAGCTTTCTGCCTAGCCGCCCGCCGGGCCCGTAGGAGATGCTCTCGCCGCCCTCAGCCGCTGATCCCCCGGTTGGCGGCCGCAATATCCTCAGCCGAGATCGTGGTCAGCTCGGCAGCGCTGGCGCTCTCGCCCAGCTGGGCCACGCGCAGGTCGCGCGATGCGCAGGCCCGCTCGTACAGCGAGCGGGCATACCTGCCGTTCCCGAGCTCATCGACCCGGCCCTGCTCGCATGCCCGGGTCAGGATCTGCGTCAGGACGGGCAGGGCGTCGGGCGCGAACCTGTCCCCCGCCTGCGCCGCGAAGATCGCCGAGATTCTGGCCAGGTCGTCAGGATCATAGCTGGGAAAGGCGATCCTGACGCTGAACCGGGAAGCCAAGCCCGGGTTTGTGCGCAGGAACCTGGTCATGTCGTCGGTGTAGCCGGCGAGCACCATAACAAGCCTGTCCCGGTCGTCCTCGGCCCTCTTCAGCAGCGTTGCGACGGCTTCGGACCCGAAGGCGTCACCGCCGGAGTAGCCGTCGTTATAAAGCGAATACGCCTCGTCGATGAAAAGCACGCCGCCCAGTGCCGAATCGATCAGCTTGTTCGTCTTGATGGCAGTCGATCCCAGGTGGTCGCCGACCAGGTCGGCTCGATGAGCCTCCACCACGCCGGGCCGCACCAGTAGGCCGAGCGCCGCGAAGATCCTGGCCAGGATCCTCGCCACGGTCGTCTTCCCGGTACCGGGCGGGCCGGTGAAGACGAAATGCCTGACCGGCGGCTGGCTGCTCAGGCCCTGCGCTGCGCGCAGCCTGGCCACCCGCAGCTGCGCGGCGATCTCGTGTACCTGGCGCTTGACCGGCTCAAGCCCCACGAGCGCGTCAAGCTCGGCGAGCGCGCTTTCAAGGGTGGGCGTCTCGTCGTAGCCGCGATACCGCGATGTCAGCTCCGCATATGCCTGCTCGAGGTCGCCGCCGCGCAGCGTGATCAGGTCGACCGGGGCGGGATCGCTGCCGGCTCCCATCACGCGCACGTCCCTTGCCTGGCCAGCCCGCTCGATGAGGGTGCGCACGAACCGGCCGTTTCCGAGCTCGTCGCCGAGCCTGCGCCGACCGACTTCCTCGAACATGCGCCACACGACCGAGCGCGCCTGCGAGTCGATGATCTCGCCGCGCCTCGCGACCGTCAGATCTCCGAGCTGGAGCAATTCAGCGGGCGTGTAGCCGCTGAACTTGACCCGGATCGCGAACCTCGATGTCAGGCCGGGGTTCGACGCGAGGAACGCTTCCATCTGCCGCTCGTAGCCAGCCAGGATGATCACGAGTTGGTCGCGGTCGTCTTCGGCTCGCTTGAGCAGGGCCTGGACCGCCTCGTTGCCGAACCGGTCGTTCTGCCCGTCTCCCTCGTTGACCAGGCTGTAAGCCTCATCGATGAACAGGACGCCGCCGAGGGCCGAATCGATCAGCTCGTTCGTCTTGATCGCCGTCGCGCCCAGGTACTCGCCAACCAGGTCCGAGCGCTGCGCCTCGACCACGGTCGGCACCTCGAGCAGCCCGAAGGCATAGAAGATCTTGGCGATGATCCTGGCCACAGCCGTCTTGCCGGTCCCTGGTGGCCCGAGGAAGACAAAGTGCTGCATCGGCTTCTCCGCGCCGATGCCGACCATGGCTCGCCTCCGGGCCGCCTCGATCGACGCGGCGAATGACCGCACCTGGTCCTTCACGGCAGAGAGGCCGATCATCTCGTCGAGCTCTGCCATCGCCTCGTCGACCGTGATCACCGGCTGGTCCGCGACTGGGTAGTCCCCGTCGGCGCCGAGCTGCACGGTGCCCTGGCCATCGACGCCGCTGCGGCCTGTCCGGCCGGCCGCCATCACCCGTCCGCCGTCCGCCGCAGTCAAGGGCCTGGTGGCGGCGCCAGGCCGTGGCCCCGGGCGCTGGCCAGGCTGACCGGACGGCGCTCCGCCCGCTTGCGCGCTCGCCGGTCCGGTCCGGTTCGGCAGCGACGCCTGATCCGGCGCGGAGGTGACCGGGAGCCCCGGCACGCCGCTGCGCACCTGCTGCAGCTGGCCGCTCTGACGGCTGTCCTGCCACGCCTTGGCCAGCCGCCAGCCAAGCACAACGGCGGCCAGCAGCCAGGCAAGCGCAGGCCCGAAGAGCGAGTGGCCTTTGCCGACCAACCGGAACGCAGCGATTCCCGGCAGCAGCGCGAGCAGCAGCACCCAGGTGACAGTGCGGCAGGGCGCGAACCACCGGCCCAGGGCGCCAGCGTGAGCGATCAAGCCGGCGACGACGGGCAGCACGAGCAGCGCGTAATGCGGCGCTGCCGCGCCGTGCGCCTGCGTGGCGACCAGCACGAGCCCCCACAGAGCCACCGACACTGTTGCCCACCCGTCACGGCGGCCCGTCCACACCGCATATGGCGCGAAGACGAGCATCCCGAGCAACGCAATGCCGGCGAACGGAACGCAAAGTGCGCAGCATGCGATCAGAATGAGAGCTTTGACCGGCAGCGGCGCCGCGTCATACGAATGGCGAAGGCGGCTGAGCACGCTCCGCACCGGCCCCTGGCCAGGCGCTGACAACGACCCGTCCGTAGGCGGCATCTCGCTCCCTCGCACCGCTACTTGTATAGCGCATTAGCCCGCGCATCCGGCGATACACATTCAGATGAGCGGCAAATCCGCAGTCCGCGTCTCCATTCTCCCCGGTGAAGGCCAGGTTGCCACCTGGGTACGTCGTTGCGGTAAGTGGGCAAAACCACCATGATGTCCTGCGGCGACCGGGCAGGCGGACCCGCGAGGGAGAACACCATGGAACGGATCGAGGCTGAACTGCTCGTGCCGGGCAGCGGCGAGGCGGTCCCTGACGGCGTGGTCGTGCTTGACGGTCCGGTCATCAGCTACGCCGGCCCGGCGCGCGAGGCGCCGGAGACCCCCGGCGCGGCGGTGCACAGGACGGAGGCCGTGCTGCCCGGAATGTGGGACTGCCACGGCCACTTCCTCGGGGTGCGGACCCTGGACCTCGGGCAGCTTCCGCTCGAACCGGTGCCGCTGCGAGCCGCGCGGTGCGCACGGGATCTGCGCAGCGCCCTCGACGCGGGAATCACCTCCGTGCGCGAGGTTGGCGGCCTCGGCGTCTACCTGGCCAGGGCGGTGGCAGAGGGCGTGCTCGACGGCCCGGCCGTCTACGCGGCGGGGGCGATACTGAGCATCACGGGCGGTCACGCCGACCTGCACTCATACCCGCTGTCGTGGATCAGCGACTTCGGCCACCAGCACGGCGAGCTGCGGCTCGCCGACGGGGCGGCCGAATGCATGCGCGCGACCAGGGAACAGCTGCGGCGCAACGCGCGGCTGATCAAGGTATGCGCTTCTGGCGGCGTCATGTCAGAGATCGACGATCCCATCCACCAGCAGTTCACCGTCGCCGAGCTCCGCGTGATCGTCGAGGTCGCCGGCCTGGCCGGCCGCGTCGTAGCCGCGCATTGCCACGGCAAGGCGGGCATCATGGCGGCGATCGAGGCCGGCGTCCGCACCATCGAGCATGGCACCTACCTCGACGACGATGCTTGCGACGCGATGCGTGAGACCGGCACGATCCTGGTCCCTACCCGCACCATCGTCGAAGACATCCTCGCCAACCTCAGCGCCGTTCCCGAGTATGCGGCTGTGAAGCTTACCGCTCTTGCTCACACGCATGCCGGTGCGGTCACGCTCGCCATCGAGAGCGGCGTCACGATCGCCATGGGAACCGATATCGCCATCACCGGACCCGACCGGCCCAACGCCTGGGGCTCTAACGGCGCCGAGCTCGTGCACCTGGTCAAGCTCGGGATGACGCCGTTGCAGGCGATCAAGGCCGCCACCGCAACGGCACCCCTGACCCTCGGCCCGCAGGCGCCGAAGAGCGGCAGGCTTCAGGCCGGCTACGACGCTGACGTGATTACGGTCGGCGCCGATCCACTGGCCGATATTTCCGTGCTGGCCAGGCCCGAGCACGTTACCGCGG
>Ga0209131_1000201_pt1 | contig 43839 bp, 41 predicted proteins | sample GraSoi_2013_40cm_FD_185826 | JGI IMG/M metagenome (GOLD analysis project Ga0209131, IMG submission 185826) | Grasslands soil microbial communities from the Angelo Coastal Reserve, California, USA - Sample 9_17_2013_40cm (SPAdes) (version 2) | ecosystem: Environmental > Terrestrial > Soil >...
CAGCACACGCGGCGAACCCGGCACTCCGCCGAGGCCGGGGCCGGTAGCCGCGAGGATTAGCCGCCGCACCCGGCCGGGTGCCTGGTGCGCGAGTTGCTGCGCGACGACCCCGCCCAGGGAGACGCCGAGAACGTCCGCACGCTCGTAGCCGACCGCGTCCAGCAACCGCTCCACGGTCCGCGCGATCCCCGGCATCCGGCGCGGGCGGGCGTACGGTGTCGACTGCCCGATGCCCGGCGCGTCGAAGCTGATCACCTGCAGGCCTTCGGCAGCCAATGCGCGTTCGAACGGAACGCCGAGGTCGAGGCTGGCTCCGAGCCCGGTGATCAGGAGCAGCGGCGGCCCTGAGCCGCGTACCGAGACCCGCAGCCTGACCTGGTCGGCGTCGATGTCGACGAAGCGGATCGCGGCGTCGTCAGGCGAAGGCGCTGGCACCGGTGATGTCCCTGCCGACGATGAGCGTCTGGATGGTCTCAGTGCCCTCGTAGGTGTGGATCGCCTCGATGTCGGCCATGTGCCGCATCACGTGGAAGTCGAGCAGGATCCCGTTGCCGCCAAGCAGGTCCCTGGCCTCGAAGATCACTTGGCGTGCCTTGCGGGTGTTGTTCATCTTCGCGATCGCCGCGATCGTGTCGGTCAGGCTGCCTTCCTCGATCAGCCTCCCGAGCCGCAGGCAGTACAGCTGCATGGAGCAGACCTCGGCGAGCATCTTAACCAGCCTGTCCTGCACGATCTGGAAGCTCGACAGCGGCTTGCCGAACTGCTGCCGCTGCTGGCAGTAGGCCACGGCGATCTCGTAGGCGGCGGTCGCGTGGCCGAGCGCTGCCCACGCCACCGCGTTCCGGGTCCCGGCCAGCACCCGGCCGGTGTCCTTGAAGCTTTTCGCGCCCGGCAGCCGGCTGCGTTCGGGCACCCGCACGTCGGAGAGGAAAATCTCGGCCTGCCAGACCGCGCGGAGCGACCCCTTGCCATCGATCCGCCTCGCGTCGTAACCTGGCGTGCCCTTCTCGACCAGGAAGCCCTTGACCCGGCCGTCGGCCGTGTCACGGGCCCACACCACGACCACGTCGGCGAGCGTGCCGTTGCCGATCCACTTCTTCACGCCGTTCAGTACCCAGTCGTCGCCGTCGCGGCGCGCAGTCGACTCGAGCGCGACCGAATCCGAGCCGTGCAGCGGTTCGGTGAGCGCGAACGCGCCGATCTTCTCCAGCCGTGCCATCGCCGGCAGCCAGCGGTTTTTCTGCTCCTCGGATCCGAGCATCGCGATCGACTGCATCGCCAGGCCGGCCTGGACACCGAGGAACGTGCCCAGGCTGCCATCGCCGCGGTTGAGCTCCATGTGCACGAGCCCAGTGGCGATGGGGCTCATCGGCGGGCACCCGTATCCGACGATGCCGTCACCGACGATCTCGAGCTCGGCCAGCTTCGTCACGAGCGGCCATGGAAATTCAGCCCGCTCCCAGTAACCGTTGATCACCGGCAGCACCTCGTCGTCCACGAAGTCGCGGGTGCGCCGCAGCAACCTGAGCTCCTCGCGGGAAAGCTGGTCGGCGATCCTGAAGTAGTCGGTCCCTAGCGAGCGGCCGATGCCGGTGTACACCGCCTCACCCCTGTCAGCTATCGAAGACATATGTGCCCGGCGCCGGGGCGATCGGCCGCAGCCCGCCGCCGCCGAGCTGGTCCGGCGCTGGTTTGGTTGCGCCCGAGCGTTCGGCCAGCCACGCCAGCATGTCGGGCCACCAGCTTCCCTGTTCGGCCTGCGCGGCCTTCAGCCAGTCCTGGGGGTTAGCCGGGTTGGCCTTGCCGGTCTGGTAGGTGGCCTTCGGGTTATCAGGCGGATTGACGAGCGCGGCGATGTGGCCGCTGGTGGACAGGATGAACCGGCATTCGCCGCCAAGCAGTTGCGTGTTGCGGTAGCAGTTCTGCCAGGGCGTGATGTGGTCCGCGATGCCCGCCACGATGTAGGCGTCAACATCGATTCTGGCCAGGTCGATATCCGTGCCGAGAACCGTCAGTGCCCCCGCCGTGACGAGCTTGTTGTCCATCGCCAGGTCGACGAAGTCGGCGTGCAGCGTGGCGCTCATCCGGGTGGTGTCGGCGTTCCAGAACAAGATGTCGAAGGCCGGAGGCTTCTTGCCGAGCAGGTAGTTATTGACCCAGTAGTTCCAGATCAGGTCGCCGGGGCGGAGCCACGCGAACACCTCAGCCAGCGCGCGGCCGTCCAGGTAGCCGCGTCGCCTGGACATCGCCTTCGCCGCCGCCGCCAGGCGCCTGTCGACCAGGGCTCCCACGGTGCCGGCGTTGGCGGTGTCGAGCACGGTGACGAGGAGACCGAAACAGGCCAGCCGGTCCTGCTGCCCGATCGCAGCAAGGTGGGCGGCGGTGATGCTGGCGATGATGCCGCCCGCGCAGACTCCCATCAGGGCGGTGCGGCCGACGCCGCAGACCCGCTCGACGGCGCCGAGCGCGTCACGCACCGCCTGAACGTAGGCGTCCAGCCCCCAGCCGGCGTGCCTGGCGTCCGGATTCCGCCACGAAAGCACGAACACCTGCTGGCCGCCGCGGACAAGGTATTCGATCATGCTGCGGCCCTGAGCCAGGTCCAGGGCATAGAACTTATTGATCGTCGGCGGCACGATCAGCAGGGGGACCTGTTTAACCTGCTCGGTCTGCGGGCGGTACTGAATCAGCTCGAGCACCTCGGTGCGCAGCACCACCTCGCCCGGCGTGACCGCGATGTTGCGGCCCACCTCGAACGCCGACCTGTCCACCATCTCCGGTATGCGCGGCGGCGACGCCAGATCGCGCAGAAAGCTAAGCCCGCCGCGCGCGATGTTCAGCCCGCCGGTGTCGACAACCGCCCTGGCGGAGAGCGGGTTCAGCAGCGGCACATTGCTCGGCGACAGTGCCTCGACGAGGTTGTCCACGCCGAATCGGATCCGCCTCTCGTCGCGCGATTCCAGCGCGGCGTCGGCGACCAGCTGGCCCGCGGCCTGCCCGGCCGCCAGGTACGCCTGCACGGTCCGCCGCAGCACCGGATTAGTCATCCAGGCCGGATCGGTGAACCGGCGGTCCCGTTTGGCGGGCGCCAGCTCCGAGGTGCCTGCCCCGATCCGCGCGAATTCGGAGGCCAGCGCGCGCAGCCGCCGGCCCGTGGTCAGCGGCCTCCGGACGAGGCTGACCGCCAGCCTGGCGGCCGATGCGTCGGGCACGAACCGGCGCAGCGTGCCGAGCGCGGCGTCGACGAGCAGCGCGTCGAGCGGCGCCGCCTGGTCAGCGAGCTCCTCGGCGGCGTCCGGGGTTCCCGCCGTGCTGGTCATCTGTAGTCCCCGATCAGTTCAGGTATAGTCCCGGCTGGTCCGGCGCTACCGCAGGTCCAGGTCCGCAGGAGGAACGATCTCCCGCTTGAGGATCTTGCCGGTCGGGCCCTTCGGCAGTGCGTCGACGAGCCAGACCGCGCGCGGGTATTTGTAAGCGGCGACCTGAGTTTTCACGTGGTCGCGCAACTCGGTAGCGGTGATGTCTGCGCCGGGCTTGATGACTACCGCGGCTCCGACCTCCTCGCCGAGCGCCTGGTGCGGCAGGCCGATCACGGCAGCTTCGGTGACCGCCGGATGCTCGTAGAGCACTTCCTCGATCTCCCGCGGATAGACGTTGTAGCCACCGCGGATGATCATGTCCTTCTTCCGGTCCACGATCTCGAAATAGCCGTCCTTGTCGACCCGGCCGAGGTCACCGGTGCGGAACCAGCCGTCCGGGATGGCCTTGGCCGTCTCCTCCGGCCTGCGCCAATAGCCTCGCATGACGTTATGGCCGCGGATCACGATCTCGCCGACCTCGCCCTGCGGGACCTCCCCGCCTTCAGAGTCGATGACGCGCATCTCAACTCCGCGGATCGGCGTGCCGATCGACCCCGGCTTCCGTTCGCGGTCAGGATGATTGAAGGAGGCGACCGGTGAGGTCTCTGACAAGCCGTAGCCCTCGAGCACCTGGCAGCCGAATGCCGCCTCAAAGCCGCGCAGCACCTCGACGGGTAGCGCCGCGCCGCCGGACACGCAGACCCGGAGGGCGGACACGTCGAATGCGGCTCGCTCCGGATGACCGAGGAGCGCAACATACATCGTCGGCACGCCCTCGAACACCGTGACGCGGTGCTCGGCGAGAACTTGCAGGGCGTGGTCCGGAGTGAACCGGGGCAACAGCGTCACGCAGGCCCCCGACGCCACGGCCGCGTTCAGGGCGCAGGTTTGCCCGAACGCGTGGAACAGCGGCAGCCCGCCGAAGATCACATCGTTGGAATGCAGGTGAAGCAAATCCGTGCACAGGACCTCAGCATTGCGGATGAGGTTGGCGTGAGTCAGTTCGGCGCCCTTCGGGGAGCCGGTAGTACCCGAGGTGTACAAGATCACCGCGAGGTCATCGGCGTCCCGGTCGATGACCCGCTCGTCTGGCGCAGCCGCCGCCGCAACTTCCGAGAATGCTGCCGGGTCCACGACGATCGCCTCGCTGCCTGCCCGCTCGGCGCCGCTACTGGCCTCGGCCGCGAACCCATGCCAGACGAACATGTACCGCGCACCGGAGTCGCCGAGATAGTAGGCAACTTCTCTGGCCTTCAGCAGCGGGTTCATCGGGACCACGACACCGCCGGCTCGGAGCACGCCGTAGTAGATGCTGGCGAACTCGGCGACGTTCGGCAGCATGAGGCCTATCGGGTCGCCCGGCTTGATACCGCGTTCGGCAAGCATGCCAGCCACACGCGAACTCTCCCGGTCGAGCTCCCCGTATGTCGTGTCGGCCGCACCGACCCTTATTGCCACGCTGTCGGCGCGGGCTCGGGCGGCCTGCACGAGGCTGGATGCGAGGTTCACCACCGTGATCCCCCTTAGCGCTGCTTGCCCGGCGGGCAGGTTCCCTTGAGCGTAGGCACGATGCGGCGGCTATACAACCGCGGCTGCGCGCTTTATTCGCCGCAGCCATTTTCGAAATTGTCGGCAGCCTGATGTTAAATGGCTGCGTGACAACTGCGACCCTGCCGCCCATTACCGAGGCCGCCCTGCGGGCGGCAGCAGGCGAGCGTTCGTTCGAGCGGGGCGTGTCGTATCTCGGCGCGGTCGCGGGCCTGGAGACAGTTGGCAACCAGATCATCGCCACGGTCCGGGGGACCGGGGATTACCTGGTCGTGCTCACCACGGGCGAGGCCGGCGCAGGCGGCGGGTTGCGGGGGGAATGCGGATGCCCGTACGGGCAGGAGGGATTCTTCTGCAAGCACTGCGTGGCCGTCGGGCTGACGGTCATGCGCAACGCCCGTTCGCCGGTGCCGCGCGCCGCTGGCATGGGCCCGACCAGGGCCAGTGATCTCAGTTCTTGGCTGTCCTCACTGAGCCGCGAGGAATTGCTCGCCATTGTCTGTGATCAGGTCATCGAGGACGACGACTGGCGGCGCCAGCTCGAACTGCGCGCGGCGAGCGCCGCAGCTGACGTTCCGGCGATAAGCGCTCGCGTGGCTGGCCTGCTTCAGGCCAGCGAGGAGTTCGGCCAGTACAAGCTCGTCGGGCAGTACGGTTACCTGGAAGGACCAGAGACCTGGCACTACGCCCGCCGTGTGCGCCATGTCACCGAGGTGATCGGTGATCTTACGCGAACCGGTCATCCGGCTGACGCCGCGTTGGTCGCCGAGCAGGCGTTTACCGCGATCGCTAAGGCGAGCCGCCGCGCCAGCGACCGGGCCGGTGTCATCGGCGTGGCGACGGCCGGACTGGCCGCCGCGCACCACGAAGCATGCCGGATCGCGCCGCCAGATCCCGCCCGGCTCGCTGACTTCCTCGCCGAAGCCATGGCGAGTGGCGATGAGCGCGGTGAGATCGATTTCGAAGACTATTCCGACCTGCTCGGTGCGGTGGGCCTGGACCGCCTGCGCGAGCGGGTCACGGCCGCGTGGGCGGCGAATCCGTCGGGCGCGGGTGAGCAGGAGGCGCTGGAGCGCGTGCTCTGGGCGGCCGGCGATATTGACGGGCTGGTCAAGGTGCTGTCGGCCGATCTGGACTCGCACGGCCTGAGCCACCTGCGCATCGCGGCTGCACTCGACAAGGCAGGCCGGGCCCGCGAGGCTCTGGCGTGGGCGGAGCGCGGCCTGCGCGAACCGAGCCAGCCGAACCAGCAGTTGGCCGACTACGTCGTCGAGCGATACTGCTCGGCCGGCCGGCTAGAGGATGCCGTGACGGTCCGCCGCGAGCGATTTAGTGCTGCCGCTAGCGTGGCCGCCTATCAGCAGCTGCGCGATGTGGCCGAGCGAGCGGGAAGCTGGCAGCCGACGAGACAGTGGGCGCTCGGCTTGCTGCGCGCCGAGGCGACGCGACTGCCCCGCCTGCGCCGGCCGGGCACCCAGCGCGTCTGGCCGGGCTGGGTGCCTGGCGCGGTCCTGATCGATGTGCTGATCGCTGACGGCGACATCGACGCCGCATGGGAGTCGGCCGAGGGACTTGCCAGCGACGCACAGTGGCAGCGGCTCGCTGACCTGGTACTCGAAACCCGGCCAGCAGACGCGCTTGCCACCTACCTCAGGTTGATCGAGACACTCAAAAAGCAGACCGGTGATGGCGCGTATGAGCGGATCGCCCAGCTGCTGAAAGCGGCTCGCGCGTGTCACAGTCGGCTCGGCACCAGCGCCTCGTTCGACGCCTATGTGCGCAGCTTGCGAGAAGATCAGAAGCGCAAGCGCAGGCTCATCCGCATCCTGGACGCGCACCAGCTTTGACCTGCGGCTCGGCGCGCTCCGTGACCACAATGAGCACTGCGCCCAGTGATGCCAGCTCCTAGGTCTGCGCCGGATGCCAGTCATGGCCGTGAAGCACCGTAGAAGGCAAAATAGGCGCGATAGGTAGCATATTGTTGATGTGTGATGCACGATGAGCTAACCGCGCCAGCGATCATGGCGCCGCCGGATCCAGCTAGGGCCGTCGTTGTCAGGCCCGCGGCCGGGTCGGGCGGGCAGACCTGGGTCGGGTCCCCCAGCGCCGTCCGGGCCGGGGAGGAGATCGTCATCGCTTACCGGCTTCGGGATCCCGAGCGGCGCGGCTACGCGGTCGAAGTCGCCAGATCTGCCGACGGCGTGCACTTCGATACGCTCGTCTCGATCGGCAAGGAGGAGATGGCCTGCGAATCCCTGGAGCGGCCAGCGCTCATCCGCACTCCTGCGGGCATCTGGCGGCTCTACCTCAGCTGCGCGACCGCGGGCACCAAGCACTGGCGCGTCGAGCTGATCGAGGCAGCGGCACCGGACGACTTCGATCCGGCCGACAGCCGCGTGGTGCTCTCCGGCGACGCCGCGCTCGCGGTCAAGGACCCGGTCATCGTCGACCACGACGGGCTGTGGCACTTGTGGGCGTCCGTGCATCCGCTCGACGATCCTGAGCAAACCGACCGGATGGCGACCGACTATGCCACAAGCGCGGATGGCCTCGCCTGGACCTGGCACGGCAGGGCGCTGAAGCCGCGGCCCGGCGAGTGGGACGGGCGGGGTGCGCGCGTGACGGCCGTCCGATTCAACGGCGAAGCCATCATGGCGTTCTACGACGGCCGCGCCAGCGCCGCGCAGAACTGCGAGGAGCGGACGGGGGTCGCGGCAGGAACCGGGCCAGAAGCGCTGACCGCGCTCGGTACCTCGTGTGTCGCCGAGTCCAGCGATCCTGGGTACGGGCTGCGCTACGTGACGGTCGTCGATCTGGGCGACGGCAGCGAGCGGCTCTACTACGAGCTCACGAACGCCAGGGGCTCGCACGACCTGGTCACCGAGCTCCGCCCGGCTTGAGCCGCTGCAGGCGAACCGCCGTTCGCTAAGAACTCGCGCGGCCGCCCGTTACGGGCTTGCCACTGACCGCTCGGCCTGGCTCCCACCAAGCCGCCTGACTCACCGCGCGGCTGCAGCCAGTCGCTGAAATCCTCGCCCGTGATGGCCTCGAGCAGGGCGATGTCGGCCTTGAACCGCGGAATGAGCGCCTCTCGCTGCTCCCAGGTGAGTGGCCTTCTCGGCGCGGCGTCTTGCTGGAGCAGGTGCTCGAGACGGTCGGTCATCCCCGCACCCAGGTGACCCGGCAGCAACGCCGTAAGCGCGGCACAAGTCCGCCGGGCGGTGGCGACGGCGGAGTGCCGAACGGTGGCGTACGGGTGCACGGTGACGTTCTCCCGCGGCAGGTCAGTCAGCACTCCGGTCGGCACGCTGAGGAATGCGCACACCTTGTCCAGGGTGTGAGCGGGATCGGTGAGCAGCGAACGGTACCTGAAGACCAGGACCTGCTCGCGGGGGAACACCGAGTACAGGTGGTACAGCTGCTCCCCGTACATGCCCAGCTCCGTATACCGCCAGAAGTCCGCCCAGCCGGCAGCCTTGCGCTCCTCTTCCTGCGCGCAGGCCTGGAGGAAATCGCCGCTCGGGTCAAGGCCGGCCGACCACAGGTGGGTCCAGTTCGAGTGCGCGCGCTCCACCGGATCGCGCAGCACCACGATCAGCCTGGCGTCCGGGATCAGCTCCCGGATCCTGCGTTGGGCGTCCCTGCTGTAGAGGTAAAAGGGCGTCGACTCGCCCTTGAGCGTGCCCGGCGGCGCGGTGTCGAACAGGGCCTCGTAGTCGCTGCGCCGCCAGACGTGTTCCCGGTAGGTCTTCACGTCACCCGGGCCGCCCTCGGTCGGCGGCGGGCCATCGGTCAGGAAGAACTTGGGCTCCTTGACCGGCGACATGAACAGCGAAGGATGCCTGGCTAGGGCCGAATGCAGCGCCGTGGTGCCAGCCTTGGGAACGCCGGCCACGAAGAAGTCTGGAAGTGCCACAGCGTCTCCCTACCACCCCGGGCAGCTTCTAATTCCCACTAATTTAGTTGGGTAAGGAGATTTCCCGAGTTTGTCCGGCTACGCGAGCCTGCGGGCAAGCCGCGCGGCATCAAGTGGCGGCGGTGCCAGCGGCGGGCCAGCGTACCCGCCTACCTCACCGAACATGCCTTGCCGCCAGCCGGCGACCGCCGCCGCGATCTCCTGCGGCGTCCGGGCGACGAAGTTCCACCACATCAGTAGCCGTTCGCCAAGCGGAACGCCGCCAAGCAGCATCGCCGCGGTCCCGGCGGAGGCCATCACGGTCAGAATGTCGCGGCCAGGCGGCAAATACAGCAGGCTGCCCGGCGCCAACTCGGTGCCCGCGACGCTCGCGGCACCGCTGGTCACGAACACGACGTGCTCGAAGGTCGGCTCCAGCGCGATGCGCTCCCTCGCATCGGCGGCCGCGGCCAGCTCAGCGCCGACGATGTCGGAGAACGTAGTCGCTGGCGAGCGCAGCCCGGGCGCCCCCGGGGGCCCGGCCAGCGACCCGAGCAGGACAGTGATGGCAAGCCCGCCCACCCTGGTGACTGGCAGCTCGGCATGATGCTCGAAGTCTGGCTCGCTCAGCCTCGAGGCGTCCGGTAGCGCCACCCACAGCTGCACACCGTGCAGCAGCGGGTCATGGGCGGCCGGTGACTCCTCGGCATGCGCGATTCCCCGCCCGGCCGTCATCAGGTTGAGCTGCCCCGGTCTGATCATCTGCTCGCTGCCGAGGCTATCCCTGTGCAGCACGTTGCCCGCCATCAGCCAGGTCACGGTCTGCAGGCCGATGTGCGGATGCGGCGGCACCGCCATGCCCGTGACGCCGTCGACCGACATCGGTCCGTAGTGATCGATGAAGCACCACGCGCCGACGCTCCGCCGCAGGCGAAGAGGGAGCAGCCGGCGGACCGACATATCGCCGACCGCGGCAGTGCGCGCCGTGGTTAGTTCGAGACCATCGGCCATAACCGGACGCACAATGGCATCAAGGTCGGTATCGAGAGTGCTCACTGAGAGTAGCCTTCCCTTCGGGATCGTAGCGGGCTGGTAATTATGGAACTAGGCGGCTGTTGCCGGACATATAGAGGTGTGGGCATCGACTGGGGTTCGGCCAGCGATCAGCAACTATGGTCGCAAGCCGCAAACGAGCTGGCCGGCGAAGCCTTCGGTGAGCTTTTCGAGCGTCACGCCGACCGTATCTACGCCCACTGTTTCAGCCGCACCGGCTCGTGGTCCATGGCTGAGGATCTGACGTCTGTCGTCTTCCTTGAGGCCTGGCGCAAGCGAACCGAGGTCAGGTTCAGCGGCGACTGCGCGCTGCCGTGGCTGCTCGGAGTGGCGAACAACGCCACCCGTAACGCCCAGCGCTCGCTGCGGAGGTACAACCTCCTGCTGGCGAAGCTGCCGCCGCCAGAGGCGGAAGCCGATTTCGCAACCGAGGCTGCCGAACGTGTAGATCAGGAACGACTGGCGCAGCATCTGCTGTGCTCCATGGGGGGATTGCAGCAGGCGCAGCAGGAGGTGCTTGCGCTCTGCGACTGGGCCGGGCTGAGCTATGGCGAAGCCGCCGTGGCCTTGGGGGTGCCGGAGGGCACCGTGCGCTCGAGGCTCTTCCGAGCGCGACAGCACCTGCGTGACCTGGCTGATGGCAGCCAGGCCAGGCGCCTGCCCCTGAACCGATCCCCAGCGCGCCTGTTAGCCGGAGGCACCCGATGAGTTACTTCCACCCGCAGCGGATGCCGGTTCTGCCTGACCGCCGTAGGAAAGCGGCACGCCTGCAGCTCGAGCAGATAGTGGCTAAGTCGGTCAAGCCTGCGCGCCGCGTCAAGCCCGCGCTCATCGCGGCTGGGACAGCCGCGATCGTCCTTTCGACCGGCGCGGCCGCGATCGCGGTCGCCGTCTACCAGCCGGTCACGGACAAGGCGTTTGCGCGCTGCTTCACGGTGGCGGATACCTCGGGGTTTAGCACGTTCATCGGTAAGCCCGGCAAGCCGGGTGCCAAGGGCGCGGTCAGCAAAGCGCGACAGGCGTGCGCATCTCTGTACAGGCAGGGTTATCTCACGCGCGGAGCCAAGCGGCTCAACGGGTCACCAACGAAGGGACCGCATTCCGTGCCCGTGCTGGTCGTGTGCACCTGGCATGACGGCACGGCGGCGGTCTTCCCCGGCCTGAAGGGGATGTGCGCGAAACTGGACCTCCCGGCGGCGGCACGGCGGTAGTACGGCTCTAGCCGCCTGCAGCCTGGCATGGCGGCCCCGGTTCCCTGAGCCAGATCGGGGCCGCCATGCCGAATAGGCGCCGCGCCGAAGATGATCATGCGGGTGTGGTACTTCTTTGTGCGCGGGTTCACCCTGCACAAAGCGCGTGATCATAAAATGGCGGTGGGCTCAGCACGGCCTCGCTGTGCACCATTTCTCCGAGGATGTCTGGTCATTGAAGGAACCCAGGTTCGCCGCGGAGCTGTTCCTGCTGATCGAGAACGTCGTCCCGCCGAAGTTGATGTTCTTGTACTGGGTGTTGGCGCAGCCGCTTCTTGTGATGACCGACGACACTCTGTCATTCCAGCCACTCGGCATACTGGCAGCCTGGAAGGAGCCGCAACCGTTGTTCTGGGTCCAGGTCAGCGTTGGGCCGCCGAAGTTAACGTCGGTGTAGTCAATGCTGAGCACAACGATCGAGCTGGGTGTGTTAGCCCCCGCGTTGAGCTGATCTGGCGTTACCGATCTTGGCTTCGCCGAGGCGGGCAGCCTGACCCTGCCGCCTGTTGCCGCCCTGATCGATGCAGAGAAAGTGGAGTAGCAGGTCGCAGTCGGCGTAACCGAGCTGCCAGTCGGCTGAGCCTCGGCCGTGCAGTACTGGCCCTTACCGGATGACGCCGTATGCGCCGAAGCGGCGCTGGCGGAGACGGCGCTGCCAGAAAGCAGCAGGCCGACGAGGGGCAACACTAATCCCAGGCGATGTTTCATTTCTGCCTCCGCTTCACTTCTCTCCGCATCGTGAGGATCACGATCCATATTCCGTAACTCCATTATCAGCTAGAATAAGCCATTTGTCAAGTAGCTGCGAGAATGGGTGTCTAACAAACGATATGAGCGATTGTTGTGGTCGGTTGTTGACTGACATCTGCTCTTGGCACAACTGCCCTTGTCCGCCCGTCCAGGGAAAGTGAGCCGCGCCTACGTACCGGAATTTCCACGTCAAGAAGTAATGACAGAAGCGGTGCCTATTCTGGCCGCAGTTCTGGCGCAGTTCTGGCGGGGTTAGCCGACCAGCGACTTCACCGAGGAAGTGAGCTCGGCCAGGCCCTTCTTGGCGTCCGCGAAGAACATTGACGTCTTCGGGTTCGTGTAAAGCTCGTTGTCGATTCCGGCGTAACCGTGACCCATCGAGCGCTTGATCACGATGATCGACTTGGCGGCGTCGACATCCAGGATCGGCATGCCAGAGATCGCCGTGCCTGGCCTGCGCGCTGCCGGGTTGGTGACGTCGTTCGCGCCGATCACGAGAGCTACATCGGTCCTGGCGAACTCGGGGTTGACTTCGTCCATCTCCTTGAGCAGCGGATAGGGCACGTTCGCCTCGGCAAGCAGGACGTTCATATGACCTGGCATCCGGCCTGCGACCGGGTGGATGGCGTAGCTGACGTCCACGCCGCGCGACTCGAGCAGGTCGGCGAGCGCGGCGACCTCGTGCTGTGCCTGCGCGGCGGCGAGGCCATAGCCAGGCACGATGATCACCTTGGACGCATAGGCTAGCTGGATCGCCGCGTCATCGGCGGCGATGGCCTGAACCCCGGCGCCGGCGGCTCCTTCAACCGCGACGGCGGAGTCGCCCGAGCCGAACCCGCCAAGCATGATGTTCGCGATCGAACGGTTCATCGCATCGGCCATCAGCTTGGTCAAGATGCCGCCGGATGCGCCGACCAAAGCACCGGCGATGATCAGCGCGGTGTTGTTGATCACGAATCCGGCCATAGCCACCGCGGTGCCGGTAAACGCGTTCAGCAGCGAGATGACCACCGGCATGTCGGCGCCGCCGATCGGCATGACCATCGAGATGCCGAACACGAGCGATGCGGCGATCACGACGCCCAGGCCGACCATGCCAGGAGAGTCGATCACGTATGCCCCGACGCCCACGGCCGCTACAGCGAGCAGAAAGTTCAGGATCCGGGCTCCCGGGATGGTCACCGGGGCCGAGGTGATCACACCCTGCAGCTTGCCGGCGGCGATGATCGACCCGGAAAACGTGACCGAGCCGATGATCACGTCGAGCACGGTCGGAACCGAGGTCGCGGCCCCGACCCCGGCGCCGACCGACATAAAGTCCCGAATTGCCACCAGAGCGGCCGCGCCGCCCCCGACCGCGTTGAAGATGCTGACCAACTGGGGCATCGCCGTCATCTTCACGGTCCTGGCGGTGTACAGGCCCAGCCCGCCGCCGACGAGAATCCCGGCAGCGATCACGATCCAGCCGGTTGGGCTGATCACCCCGAGGTGCACGACCAGGACGCCGGTCGCGACGATCGCCGCGACCATTCCTGCCACCGACACCTGGTTGCCGCGCCTCGCCGTCGCCGGGGTGTTCATCAGGTGCAAGCCGAGCACGAAGCAGGACGCGGCCAGCAGGTAGACGAGCTGGATGATCGTATTGAACGTGCCGCTCATGCCCCCGCCTTGCCGTTCGGGCTGGCCTGCACTGCTGACGCCGCGGGCGGTTGGGCGATCCGCCGCCTGAACATCTTGAGCATCCGGCCGGTCACAACGTAGCCGCCGACGACGTTCATGGCGGCGAACGCCACTGCCACGAAGGCCAGGATGTACCCGACTGCGTTGTGGGCGGTCGCCGCGATCACGATAGCCCCGGCCAGCACTATGCCATGGATAGAGTTCGCGGCCGACATCAGCGGCGTATGCAGGGTGGCCGGCACCTTGCTGATGACCTCGAAGCCCACCCACAGGCTCAGCACGAAGATGATGAAGTCGACCAGAAGCATGACCTATTCTCCGGATCAGTCGGCCGCGGACGTGGCGAGCGCGGGGTGCACGACCAGGCCGTCGTGCGCGATCACGACGGCGGATACCAGCTCGTCCGCCAGGTCGACGGTGAACTGGCCGTCCTTGACCATGTAAAGCAGCAGGGAACTGATGTTGCGGGCGTACATCGCCGAGGCCGCCGCGGCCATCGTCGACGGCAGGTTGTCGGCACCGATGATCGTGATGCCGTTGTCGGCCACGATCGTTTCCCCCGGAGCGGAGCCCTCCACGTTGCCGCCCAGCGTGCTCGCGCCCATGTCGACCAGCACAGAGCCTGGCGCCATCGACTTCAGCGCCTCGGAGGTGACCAGCAGAGGCGGCCTGCGGCCCGGCACTTGCGCCGTCGTGATGACGACGTCATGCCGGGCGATGTGATCGGCCAGCTCGGACTGCTGCGCCGCGCGCTCCGCATCGGTGAGCGCCCTCGCGTAGCCGCCTTCGCCTCCTGCCGGGCCGACCGATGTCAGCTCGATGAACGTGGCGCCAAGTGACTGGACCTCCGTCTTGGTCTCTGGCCTGACGTCATAGGCACTGACCACCGCGCCGAGGCGTCGGGCGGTCCCGATGGCCTGCAGGCCGGCGACGCCCGTGCCGAGCACGAGCACCTTGGCTGGCCGGGCCGTGCCAGCCGCGGTGATCAGCAGCGGGAAGAACCGGCCGAATGAGCTGGCTGCGAGCAGCGCGGCCTTGTAACCGGCGATGTTGGCTTGCGAGGTCAGGGCGTCCATCGGCTGCGCCCTGGAGAGGGTGCGGGGGATCAGGTCAAGGCTGACGGCCGTCGCGCCAGTCGAGGCGAGCCTTTCGGCGAGCTGGGGATCGGTGAGGGGCGCGAACATGCCGACGACGGCCTGCCCGGAGCGCAGCCGGCCGACCTGCGGTCCGTCGGGCTTGCCGACCATCACGATCGCGTCCGCTACGGCGAGCTGTTCTGCGGGGACAACGGTCGCGCCGGCGTCGGAGTACGACTCGTCGGGCAAGAATGCGCCAGCGCCCGCGCCGGTCTGCACGAGAACCTCGTGCCCGGCGGATCGTAGCTTGGCGACCGCTTCCGGCACGAGCGCCACCCTGCGCTCGGCTGGCCCGGTCTCCTTGACCACGGCTACCTTCATCGGGGGACCTCACTAGGCGGGCTCACGCGACGCATCGGTCAGACCCCTGAGCGTTCTGGCCGGCCGCAGTTTCCCAACTATGGACCTTACCGTCTGGTCGGGCGTCTCCGGCCTGCAGGACGCGGCGCCGGGCCCCGGACAGACCTGACCTGGGCGTAGGCCCGCCCCGCGGCCCCGGAATGACGGCCTCGGTGTCCGTGGCGGCGAGCCGGTTTGGCAGAGTGGGGGCGATGACTGAGTCCGAGTCGGCCTTGCCGGTACCGGGTAAGCAGCCCGCCGCCGATGCGTTGGCAGCCAAGCTTCTCGCTGTGCAGCGGCTGCTCTCAGCGCTCGACGTCGAACCGGATGTCCGGCTCAGGCTGTATCTTCGGTACATGGCGATTTGCACGTCACTGAAGCTGCCCGCTGCTAACCGGACCCTTGGCGCGATGAGGCTGGACCAGCTCATGGCCGATGCCGAGCGCGCGAAGGATGACGACCGCCAGGGACGGCTGAATGCGCGGACCGAGCGAGCGAATCGCGACGAGAAGCCTGGCGTGAATTAGCTCTGCGCCCCACGGGCACTCGGCAAAATCCGGGTGACGCCTGACCCCTTTTATTACTGAATTGCACATAGTTTCAGTAACGACACGGCCCGTTTCTTTGCGCAGATCATTGTGCGCCGCCGTCACATCGCCTACCTTCAGGCACGTCAGAGGTCGCTGAGGCCGGTAAGAGAGGTCCTGAACTACGCGACCTCCCGTTGGGGGACCGCAGGAGTGACGACATGAATAAGCGCGACCTGATCGATGCTGTTTCCGGGCGGTTGGGGGATAAGAAAACCGCAACTGAAGCCGTAAACGCAATTCTTGACACTATCCAACACGCAGTAGCCAAAGGCGACAAGGTAGCTATTACCGGATTCGGCGTCTTCGAGAAGTCGGACCGTCCGGCGCGCACCGCGCGGAACCCGGCTACGGGCGCGTCCATCAAGGTGGCCAAGTCGTCGGTGCCCAAGTTCCGGGCCGGCGCCGACTTCAAGGCCATCGTCAACGGCGAAAAGAAGAAGGTCGCAGCAGGCAGGAAGTAGCCGAGAGGCGTGAGCGACCCGCTGCACCCCTGGTGGTGCCAAAGCCCCAGGGGTTCAGCGGTCGGCGCGGTCGGGTGGTTGAGTCAGCGCAAGCCGGGGCGCCGGGCGAGCGCAGTCTGCAGCAATCGGTCGATGACCTGCGGGAACGACAGCCCTGTCGCTTCCCACATCTTCTGGAAGTAGGAGGTCGGCGACATCCCGGGGAACGTGTTGATTTCATTTATCAGGATCTGGTTGTCCGGGGTGTAGAAGAAGTCCACCCTGGCCAGGCCCTCGGCCGAGACGGCGTTGAACGCCGTGGCAGCCATCTCGCGGATCTTGTCCGCGTCTGTGGCCGGTACCGGAGCCGGGATGAGCATGCCGCTGGCCTGGTCGAGGTACTTGGCCTCGAAGTCGTAAAAGTCCTCGCCTCCGTCCAGGCGCAGCTCGCCTGGCAGGCTGGTGTCGGGCGGCGCGCCGTCGAGGCCCTCGAGCACGGCGACCTCGATCTCCCTGGCCGTGATGGCAGTCTCGACGATGACCTTGGGGTCGAACTGCCGCGCCAGCTCGATCGCTGCGGCAAGCTGGCCCTGGTCGCTGGCCTTCGACGTCCCCAGGCTCGAGCCGCCTCTGGCGGGTTTCACGAACAGCGGCCAGCCAAGCGTCTCGATCTGCGCGGCGAGCTGGGCCTGGCTCGGGGTTGACTGCGGCGCGGCCGGCCAGTCTGAGCTGCGGACCACGACGTGCGGACCGACCGGCAGGCCTCTGGCCTGGAAGATCAGCTTCATGTACTCCTTGTCCATGCTGACCGCACTGGCCAGCACGCCCGCACCAACGTACGGGACCCCGGCCAGCTCAAGCAGTCCCTGGATGGTCCCGTCTTCGCCGTAGGGGCCGTGCAGGACTGGCAGCACCAGGTCGACGTCGCCGAGCACGTGCGGGATATGGCCAGGAGCGCTGGCCACGACCGGGGAGTCGCCCTGATAGGCCCATGGCACGACGTGGGCGTCGGGCTTGGCAACCGACTCAACCGTCGGCAGTTCGCCGTCGGTTATCGCGAGCTTGGCCGGATCGTCGGTCACCTGAAGCCAGGCGCCCTCGGTCGTGATCCCGATGGGGATGACCTCGTACCTGTCGCGGTCGATTACCCGCAGGACATTGCCGCCGCCGAGGCAGGAAATCGCGTGCTCAGGTCCTCGGCCGCCGAACACGACGGCAACCCTGATCCTGCGCCCGCGGGGGGATTGGGTGGGTAGTCCCCCCGGCCCAACAGTGCTTTCCACGATACGGTTCCTCCCGGATGAGACCGTCCCCCCGGCTGCTTCAACGGATTCCCGATTATCAGGCATCCCTTGGCCGTTCGGGTCGCCTTCCGCGCATCCGCCGGCGCGGCCGTAATCAGCTACCTCCTGCTCAGCGAGTCAAGCGCAGCCAAGGCGTCGGCCAGGAGATCCTCGCCGTCCTCCAGCCCGACCGAGAACCGCACCGAGCCTGGATCGATTCCCGCGGCCGCCAAGGCGGCGCTATCCATCTGTCGGTGGGTGGTCGACCCGACGTGGCTGACCTTGGTGTGCGTGCCGCCCAGCGAAGTCGCGACCTGAGCTAGCCGCAGCCGATCAGCAAAGACCATCCCGGCTTCCTCGCCGCCATGGGGCGCGACCGTCAGGATCGCCCCGAACCGCGTACCCTCCGGCCCGGCATCGAACTGCCTGCGGGCAAGTCCGTGCCCTGCGTGGTGGCTGAGCCCCGGATAGTAGACGTCACGCACTGCGGGGTGTCTGACGAGGCTGGCGGCTAGCAGCTGAGCAGTCGCGCATTGCCTGCGGACCCGCAACGGCAGCGTCTCTAGGCCGCGCCGCAGCAGGTAGGCGTCATCGGGGCCGAGCGACCCGCCAGTGTCGATCCTGATATCGCGGATCCGCTTGATCAGCTCGGGGTGGCCGGTGACGACGCCGCCGGTGACGTCCGAGTGCCCGCCGAAGTACTTGGTCGCCGAGTGCAGGACCAGGTCTGCGCCGTGCTCGAGCGGGCGGCAGATTACTGGCGGCGCGAGCGTCGAGTCGACGACCAGCAGCGCCCTGGCCTCGTGCGCAAGGCGGGCGATTTCCGCCAGGTCGGTGACGGCGACCGTCGGGTTCGCGAGCGTTTCGGCGTAGACGATGGCCGTGCCGGAGCGCAGCGCCGCCTTCACCCGGGCTACGTCGGTCATATCCACGAAATCGGTCGAAACGCCAAATCTAGGCGCGACGTTTCGCAGGAAGCTGTAGCTGCCGCCGTAGATCGCGGTCGGGGCGACGACGTGCGCGCCCGCTCGGGCGAATGCCCAGAATATGGTGGATACAGCCGCCATGCCGGAGGCGAATGCCTGGGAGGCAGCCTGGTAGGTCAGGTTAAAGCCCTCCAGCGCCGCAACCGCGGCGCAGAATGCTTCGACGGTCGGGTTATCAAGCCTGCTGTAACTGAACCCGGGAGCCGCGCCATTGAGCACGGCGGCGTACTCGGCGCTCGAATCGAATCCGAACGCCGCTGTCCGGTAGATAGGCATCGCTAGCGGCTGCTGGCTGGGCGGCGCGGGCACCGGCAGGCGTACTGACCTTGTGTTCTCGCCAAGAGAACGCTGCCGGTCCGCTTGTGGAGGTGGACCTGCCGCGGCGCGCAGGCCGGCTTCGCGGAGTACTGCGGACCTCCGCGGGTCGATGAGGCGCAGCGGGTCGGCGATCCCAATGGCGCCTCCCGCGCCGGGATTTGGATGTCCGGCGTCACCGGTCGGAACGGCACTGCGCAGCGGATCGGTGCGGCTCAGGGGGTCAGTGTGGCCCAAGGGGTCAGCACGCGGCGCCTCGATGGCCAGGCGGGGCGCCTCTATGGCCAGGCGGCGTGTCTCGATGGCTCTCGGCGGGGAACCCTGCGGCCCAGAACGCTGCGGCACGCGGCGTTGTGGCAGCCCGCGGGGATCGCTCGCCTGGCCGGCTGGACCTCGCCCGAACCATGCGTCGACGGCGATGCGCGGATCGGCCACACGCGGATCGGCCACACGCGGATCGGCGGCCATGCTTGGGTCTGCCGCTAGCCTGGGATCTCGAGTGAGCCGGGGATCTGCGCGGCGAGGGTCAGCCGCGAATCTGGGGTCCATCCGACGCTGAGCCTCAGCGGCGAAGCGTGGGTCAGCCGCGAGCCGTGGATCTGGCGGGAACCGTGCGTCACCTGCCAGGTGTGCGTCAGGCGCGAGCCGTGGGTCTTGCGGCAGCCTGGGACCAAACCGGGGGTCGCCGGCACGCGCGTCATAGCGGCTTGCCCCGGCCTGGCCGTCGCCGTGACGAGCGTCCATGGGTGCCGGCCCGTCGCCGTAGCGAACCTGCCGAGCCCGCCCGTCGCCATATCGGACGTCCTGGGCTGGCCCGCTACGGTACCGGGGGTCGCCCGCTGGCCGGCTGGCGTAGCGGGGGTCGGCGGCCGGCCCGCCGGTGTACCGGGCATCGCCGGCCGGGCCGTCGACATTCCGCCGGTCACCGGGCGGCGGGCCGTCGCCGTACTGCGGATCGCCGCCGCGCCGGACCTGGCCAGGCTGGCCGGCGTCCGGATCGTCCGCCGGACCTGCCTGGCCCCGTTGGCGGCGCGGATCGTCGGAGTCCCGCGGATCCCGCAGCGGCCGGGGCCATTTGTCAGATGCCATAGCGCTCTGGCTTAGCGGTGCGGCTGGCGAGCATCAGCGCTGCTTCGCCGACATCGAGGCCGTCGTATACCACCCCGGCGACTACCTCGGTGATCGGCATCTCCACGGAATGCGTGCTGGCGAGCTCCAGGACGGCTTTCGAGGAGGTAACACCCTCGGCCACCTGGTTTGTGTTGGCCAGAATCTCGGCCAGCGGGATGCCGCGGCCCAGCCTCTCGCCGAAGGTCCGATTGCGGGACAACGGCGACGAGCAGGTGGCTACCAGATCGCCCATCCCGGCGAGTCCGGCGAAGGTGTGCTGGTCGGCGCCGAGCGCCGCGCCAAGACGGGTGAGCTCGGCCAGGCCACGGGTTATCAGCATCGCCCTGGTGTTGTCGCCCAGCCCCATCCCCACCGCGATCCCGACGGCCAGGGCGATCGGGTTCTTCACTGCCCCGCCTAGCTCGCATCCGATCACGTCTGGATTGGTGTACGGGCGAAAATAGCCCGTATGGCATGCCTTCTGCAGGTTCTCCGCGGCCTGCTGATCGATGCAAGCCACCACGGTCGCGGCGTATTGGCGCTGGGCGATCTCATGCGCCAGGTTCGGCCCCGTCACCACGGCGATCTGTTCGGCCGGCCAGCCGGTGACTTCGGCGATCACTTCGGTCATCCGCTTGCCCGTATCGAGCTCGATTCCCTTCATGAGGCTGACCAGCATCGCGCCCTGCGGGATCAGGCCGGCCCACCCGGCCAGGTTCTGCCTGAGCGTCTGGGCCGGGACGGCGAGCACCACAACATTGGCCGCGGCCAGCGCCTGTCGCGGATCCGCCGTCGCCCTCAGCGTGCTCGGCAACGTGGTGTCCGGCAGGTAGTCCTGGTTGCGGTTGGTCGCGTTGATGGTCGCGGCGACGGCAGGGCGGCGGCACCACAAGACAGTGTCCGTCCCGGCGTCGCACAGCACCTGAGCGAAGGTCGTTCCCCAGGAACCGGCGCCCATCACGGCGGCCGTCACGAGCGGGGAACCTCGCTGGCCGCATCCCCTCCGGCGGCGTCAGGTCCGGCCCCGGCGAGTGTGTCAGTGCCGGACTCCGCGTCCTCGAGCACGCCGCCCTTTCCCGCCAGATCCTCATTGCCAGCTGCCTCGGCCGCGCGAGCAACGTCGGCTGGTTCGGCTGCCTCGGCCGCACCGGCCGCCTGCTGTGCGAGCTGGCGTAGCTCTGCGCGTTGCTTGCGGCGGGCAGCCGCCGGGTGGAACGGCTCAGCGGGTGGGTCCTCATCGCGCAGCTTGCCGACGAGCGCGGCGACGTCGGTCATGATCTTGTCGGTGGCCGCGCGTAGGGTCGGCGTGTCGAGCGGCTGGCCGGCGAATTCCGACAGGTCGACGGGAGGACCAGCGATCATGTGCACAGTCTTGCGAGGGATCACATGGGGCTTGACGCTGCCGTAGGGCAGGATGTACTGCGCTCCCCAGTGCCCGACCGGGATTACGGGCGCGCCGGTGGCCAGGGCCAGCCGGGCGACGCCGGTCTTGGACTGCATGGGCCACATCGCCGGATCGCGGGTGACTGTTCCCTCCGGGTAGAAGACCACGCATGCGCCGTCCCTGACGCCCTGCTCGGCGTCACGCAGTACAAGAGCCGCGTCCGCCTGCCCACGGTAGACGGGAAGCTGGCCCAGTTTGACGATGATCGGTCCGAGAACCTTGATCTTGAACAGCGAGGACTTGGCGAGAAACGTCGGGTACCGGCCGGCCTGATCGCAGAAGAGCGCGAGCGCGAGAACGTCGGCGTAGGAGAGGTGATTCGCTGCCACGATCATGCCGCGGCCAGGCGGTATGAAATGCTCCTGGCCCTGCCAGTCAAATTTCATCAGCGCGCGAATGGTCGGACGAAGAATCATCTGCGATACTCCGCGCCAAGCGTTGGAGTAGCTCCCGTCTGCGCGCTTCCTCATACAAACACTCTCCCGCACCTCATGGTGCCAGTCTTCCTGTTCGCCTGACTCGGTGTCGAGGCAAGATCGGATGCTATGTGTTCCGATATCCCGCTGACCTGGTCAGTGGTGATTCCCGTCAAGGTACTAGCTCAGGCCAAATCCCGACTGTCAGGCCTTGCCGACGCCGACCGGGAGGCGATGGCCCTGGCCATGGCAGCCGACACGGTGTCGGCGGCAATGGCGTGTCCTGCTGTCGCCGACGTCATCGTCGTCAGTGACGACCCGGCCGTCAGAGCCGAGGCCGAGGCTGCTGGCGCTGAGGTCATCGCTGACCGGGCGGCAGCCGGCCTCAACCAGGCGCTGGCCGCGGGTGCAGAACACGCGGCGGCCAGGTGGTCTGGCCGCGGCCTGGCCGCCCTCACCGCCGACCTGCCGGCGCTGTCGTCCGGCGAGCTAGAGGCCGCGCTCAGGGCGGCATCGGCGGTGACTGAGGCGTTCGTGGCCGACGCCGCGGGCTCGGGGACCACGCTGTACACGGCGAAGCCAGGAGCCCCGTTCCGCCCGCAGTTCGGCCCCCAGTCGCGAATGCGTCATCGCCAGGCGGGTGTCACCGAACTCGATCTGCCTGGTATTCCTGGGCTGAAACGGGATGTGGACACGCTCGCCGACCTGCGCAAGGCAGAAAAGATCGGACTTGGCGAGAGGACGCTGTCCGTGCGCGAGTCGATCAGTTCCGCGTTGCCTTGAGTACCCGCGAGTACCCGCCGAGGTGACCGCCTCGAACAGCTTCCCCCATCCATGACGCCGCCGCGCGCTGCATCCGCCGCTACCCGGGCGCCGGTACGGGCCTAGATATGTACGATCGGGCAGGTCAGCGTCCTGGTAATGCCCGGAACTCCCTGAATCTGGGCTACTACGAGCCGACCGAGGTCATCGACGTTGGCAGCTTCGGCGCGAACGATCACGTCGTAGGGGCCGGTCACGTCGTCAGCCTGCGTCACGCCGGCGATCTGGCCGATGGCCGTTGCCACGTCGGCAGCCTTCCCGACCTCGGTCTGGACGAGGATATAAGCCTGGACCATGTCGCCCTCCGGTCGTCAGTGTGACCGCAACGCTACCGTAGGCAGCGGGCGCGAGCGCAGCAGGCTGGCCGCGCCGCGACAGCGCGGGGAGGAATTCATCAAAATCGCGGAATACGGCGAGTTCGCGCTGATCGCCGCCATCGGAAAGGCGCTTCCCGACAGCGCCGACCTCATTGTCGGCGTCGGTGACGACGCGGCAGTTGTGCGCGCCCCTGACGGCCGCGTCGTCGCCACCACGGACATGCTCATCGAGGGACGGCATTTCCGCCGCGAATGGTCGGCGGCGCGTGATATCGGCGCCAAGGCCGCGGCGAGAAATCTCGCCGACATCGCGGCGATGGGCGCTAGGCCAACGGCGCTCCTGGTCAGCTTTGCCGGCCCGGGCGAACTGGAAGTCAGCTGGGTGCTCGAGCTGGTAGCGGGAATCACTCAGGAGAGCTCCGCCGCGGGCGCCGCGGTCGCAGGTGGCGACACAAGCAGCGCGGACGTCGTCATGCTGGCCGTCACGGCGCTCGGCGACCTCGAGGGCAGGCAGCCCGTCACCAGGGGCGGCGCCAGAGCTGGCGATGTGGTCGCGGTGACCGGTTCTCTCGGCGGCGCTGCCGCCGGGCTCGCGCTGCTCACCGCCGGCCTGACCCAGGATGATCCCGGCCTTGAACCACTGATCCGAGCGCACCGCCGCCCCACGCCGCCCTACGCCGCCGGGCGGCAGGCCGCCGACCTCGGCGCGACAGCGATGATCGACATCAGCGACGGGCTGATCGCAGACCTCGGCCACGTCTCCTCGGCGAGCGGAGTCCAGATCGAGCTGCGCACGAAAGCGATCACGGCCGAGCCCGTGGCCCCGCAACGGTTGCTCGCGCGGGCGGCAGCAGTGCTGGACGGTGCCAACCCGCAACGGTGGGTGCTGGCCGGCGGCGATGATCATGCCCTCGCGGCTACGTTTCCTCCCGACGCGGCCCTGCCCGCTGGATGGACAATCATCGGGCAGGCGAGCACAGGAAACGGGATTCTGGTTGACGGCAGCAGATGGAACGGGGCGGGCGGCTGGGAGCATTTTCGCGCCTAGTCACCCTTCGTGGTTGATCAAATTCTCAATGTCACTCGCCCTGATGCCCAATTGCTTGATATAACCACTCTGATGCCGCATCATCGGCTGGTCGGCCGTCCTCGACACAGGGCGAAGCGTCAGGGATTCTGGCCTGTGCGCGGCGTCCGCTCGGACGCTGCCCGGCACCGGGCCGCCACCGCCGTGGGGCCGCCTAGCGAGCTGATGCCGGTGAGCCCTCAGGCGACGGCCAAAGGGCCCAGAATGCGGTCGGATTTTGGGCGCATGATCCGCAGCGCCTTGTTCACGCCGTGGTTCGCCGTAAGCGCGGGAATTGTAATCGCGGCGTCGCTGACACTGGCGACGCATCCTGCGCTCACGTTTCCGCCAGGTAAGAGCGGCCGCTGCATCCAGGCCAGCTGCGCATCGCCGTCCACGGCGCCATCCGGTCCGGCGCCCGCTATCAAGCACGTAGTCAGGCTGCCTCCATCACATGCTCGCGCCAAAGTCGGATACGGGCTCCTTCGCAGGAATCATGACCACTTCGTGGCCGTGATTCTGGTCGTCACCCACCGGCCGCTGAGCGACTGGCGGCTGCGGTTCGTGATCCCCGGTGCCACGATCGAGGACATCTGGGGGGCGGGGGCGTGGCGACCAGACGGTCATGGCGGCGTCATCGTCAGCGGCTCGCCGTTGCCCTGGCAGAAGTCAGGAGATAACCAAGCGAGGATCATCGTGTTCGGTACCGGGGGCACCGGTGGCACCGGGACGCTGGCCAGGCCGACGGGCTGCTCCTTCGGCAACCGGCGCTGCACGTTCAGCGCACTCCCCAGGGATGCGGGTTACGTGCCTGGCAGCCGCGAGTCGTGGCACCACCATTCGGCCGAAAGGATTTTCGGCGACTGATCCGGCACGTTCATCGCCGGTACGTTATCCGGCCAGCCGCTGGCGGGCGGCGCCGGGTCCTCCGGTCGCCGCCTAGGCTGGCTGTATGAACCAGACTCCGCCCCTGGTGCTCGTCATCGCGGGCTCGGATTCAGGCGGCGGTGCCGGAATCCAGGCCGACCTGAAAACGATGCTCGCGCTCGGCGTGCACGGCATGACGGTGATCAGCGCCGTCACTGCGCAGAACTCGGTCGGGGTGCAGGGCTACTGGGAGCTGCCGCCTGAGGCTGTCCTGGCGCAGCTCGACTCGGTGCTCGGCGATATGGGAGCACAAGCCATCAAGACCGGCATGCTCGCCTCGGCCGAGATTGTCAGGACGGTCAGCGGTCGGCTATCTAACGTCGAGGCGCCAGTCGTGGTCGACCCGGTCGCGGTTTCCAAGAGTGGCGACATGCTGCTGTCCGTCGGAACGCTCGAGGCGGTCAAGTCCGAGCTGCTGCCGCTGGCTACGGTGGTGACCCCGAACCTGCTCGAAGCCGAGCTGCTGACTGGCATGGCGGTCACCGACGAGGAGGGCATGCTGGCCGCGGCGCGGCAGATCGCATCGTGCGGTCCGCGCTGGGTCCTGGTTAAGGGCGGCCACCTGCTCGGCAACCCGGTGGACCTGCTCTTCGGCGACGGACACGTCATCCGCATGGCTGGTCACAGGATCGCCAGCCCGCATACGCACGGGACAGGATGCACCCTAGCCTCGGCGATCGCCTCGCAGCTGGCGATGGGCGCGGACGTGCCCGCCGCGGTCGAGTCGGCCAGGGAATACGTCAGGGGCGCGATCGAAGGGGGCTTCCCGCTGGGCGCGGGCATCGGGCCGGTCGATCACGGCTGGCGGATCCGCCAGCCGGTCAGCTGAGCTGCCAGGGCGCAACCGGTCAGCGAGTGATCTTGCCCGCCTTGATACAGGAGGTGCAGACGTTCAGCCGGCGGGGGGTCCGCCCCACCATCACGCGGACGCGCTGAATGTTGGGGTTCCAGCGACGCGGGGTGCGGCGGTGCGAGTGCGACACGTTGTTGCCGAAGCCCGGCCCCTTGCCGCACACATCGCAGACGGAAGCCACGGGAACGCTCCATTGGGTGGTAGTCAGGTAGGTCATCGGGCAGGCTGCGCCGACCCAGCCGGATAAGGATATCTGACCGGCGCCGCTGCGCGCGACTTGGCGGTGATCAGCAGCGTGCAGACGGCTGGCGGACCAGCGAAGTAGCCTGCCATACATGCCGGCAACCGAGGTCATGGACGGCGCGGTGGTGCCCTTGTGGCTCCGCCTCGCGGCCGACGCGCTTGACCGCGCGCGACCGGCGATCGATCTGCTCAACGTGTTCCCGGTCGCCGACTCGGACACGGGCACGAACCTGCATCGGACGATCGCCAGCGCCGCCGATGCGGTGACACACCTGCCGGAGCCGGCGAGCACCGCTGACATCTGGCGCGCGGCCGCCACTGCCGCCCTGCGGGGGCGTGCGGCAACTCGGGCATCATCGTCAGCCAGCTGCTCTGCGGTCTCGCCGACACCTGCGCTCTGGCCTCGCCATGCGACGGCCAGGTCGTCGCGCTCGCGCTGGCCAGGGCCGTGGCATCGGCTCGGGCGGCCGCGCACCGGCCCGTCGAGGGCACCGTGCTGACGGTTGCCGAAGCAGCCGCCAAGGCCGCGGCGCGGGCAGCGGCACAATCCTCAGCCCTGGCCGAGATCGGCCGCGCGGCAGCTGTCGGCGCCCGGCAGGCCCTGATGGCCACCCGGCAGCAACTTGACGTGCTGGCTGCCAGTGGCGTGGTCGACGCCGCTGGCGCCGGTCTCTGCGTCGTGCTCGACGCGCTGAACACGGCGATCAGCGGGACTCAGCCTGGTGCCTTCGCGGTGCCCGAGCCTGCGGCAGCGCGCGGCGCCGGCGCAGCTAGCGCCGCGGCGTCCCCGTTCAGCTACGAGGTCACGTTCCTGCTCGACGCGGCGCAGGAGGCGGTGGCTGCGCTGTGGGACCGGCTTGACGCGCTGGGTGATTCGCTCGTCGTCTCCGGCCGCGACGCGCAGTGGCACGTCCACGTCGGCGACGCCGGCGCCGTGATCGAGGGCACCCTAGCCGCCGGCCAGCTCAGCAAGATCACGATCACTTACCTCAACCAAATGCAGGCGAGCATCCCCGCCGGACAGTCGGCGCCGCCCAGCCGGGTCGTCGCGGTCGCGGAGGGACCTGGCCTGACAGGCCTGCTGCGCGCAGCCGGTGCGACCGCCGTGGACCTGCAGCCGGGCATCGATCCCGGCGTCGTGCTCGATGAGCTCGCCATGTCACCAGGGCCTGCGGTCATGCTCGCGCCAGCCGGCTTCGTCGCCGGGCGCTGGCCGCCCGGCTGGCCAGTGCTGGAGGTCGAATGCCTCATTCAGTCGCTGGCGGCGCTCGCCGTCCACGAACCGGGACGCGACCAGGACGCCGACCTCGGCGCCATGCGCACGGCCGTCGCGGGGATGCGCTGGGCAAGTCTGAGCCTGGCTCAGGACGCGATGCCCGCTCGTCGGCCCGATACTTGGCTCCTCGTCGGCCGGGTCGCCGGTCAGGTGGCGGTCTGCGGTGCCGATCAGGCGGCCGTCGCGATCGCGCTCAGCGAGCAGCTACTCGCGGCTGACCCGGAGATGATCACACTGGTCACCGGCCGGGCCGCCGAGCCGGAGCTTGGCGCAGCCGTGGCCGGACAGGTCGCCGCGCGCGCTCCTGGGGTCGAGGTTGTCTGCTATGACGGGGGCATGACCAGCGCCGTGCTGCTGATCGGGGCGGAGTGACCGATGGCGAAGCTAGCTGACCCGCTCCGCGGCGTCGTGGGGGATAAGGCGGCCAAGCGGCTCGCCACACTCGGACCAGGCTTGCGGACGGTCAGCGACCTGCTGAACTATTACCCGCGCCGCTACGAGACCCGCGGCGAGCTCACTGACCTCGCTGGGCTGCGCGACGGCGAGCACGTCACCGTCCAGGCGATGATCGCGTCGGTGTCCACCAGGCCGATGCGCAACCGGCGCGGCTCTATCTTCGAGGCCGTCGTGACCGACGGCCGCGGTCAGCTGACGCTGACATTCTTCGGCAAGGGACGGCAGGACTGGCGGGAACGTCGCCTTGCGCCTGGACAGCACGGCCTGTTCGCCGGGCAGATCTCCAGCTTCCGCGGCAAGCGCCAACTGTCGCACCCCACCTACGAGCTGATCGAATCGGGTCCCGCTGGGTCGGAGCGGGCCGTGGAGTTCGCGACCGAGCTCATCCCGATCTACCCGGCGAGCAAGGACATCGCTTCCTGGCAGATCGCTGACGCGGTCAGGCTCGCGCTCGTTGCCGTTGAGCTAGACGGAGACCCGCTGCCGGCCGAGATCAGGGATCGCTACGGGCTGTACGGGTACGCCAGGGCGCTCAACGCCATTCACCGGCCAGAAGACGAGCAGGACAAGAACCGCGCGGTCCGGCGGCTGAAGTGGGACGAGGCGTTCATACTGCAGGTGGTGCTCGCCCAGCGGCGCCGGGTATCCACCGAGTATGTGGCGCAGCCGCGACCGCCGGCCGACGGCGGTCTGCTCACGGCGTTCGACGGGGAGCTTCCGTTCGAGCTGACAGCCGGCCAGCGGCACGCGGGTGACACGATCGCGGCCGATCTGGCCAGGGACCACCCGATGCACCGCCTGCTCCAGGGCGAGGTCGGCTCGGGCAAGACGATCGTCGCGCTCCGGGCCATGCTGCAGGTCGTCGATGCCGCAGGCCAGGCGGCCCTGCTCGCCCCTACCGAGGTCCTCGCCCAGCAGCACCACCGCTCGATCAGCCAGATGCTCGGCCCGCTGGCGATGGCCGGCCTGCTCGGCGGTGCCGAGCAGGCGACCAGGGTCGCGCTGTTGACCGGATCGCAGGGCAGCGCGGCACGCCGGCGTGCGCTTCTCGAGGCCGCCTCAGGCGAGGCTGGCATCGTCATCGGCACGCACGCGCTGCTCGAAGAGCACGTCCAGTTCGCCGACCTGGGCATGATCGTGATCGACGAGCAGCACAGATTCGGCGTCGAGCAGCGCGAGGCGCTCCGTGGCAAGGCGGCTGACGGGCGGCCGCACGTGCTCGTGATGACCGCCACGCCGATACCGCGGACCGTCGCTATGACCGTATTCGGCGACCTTGAGGTGACCGAGCTCACGGAGCTGCCAGCCGGCCGCTCGCCGATAGCCACGCACGTGGTGCCCGCTGCCGAGAAGCCGCACTACCTCGACCGCACCTGGGAGCGCGTGAGGGAGGAAGTGGCGCTCGGGCAGCAGGCCTACGTGGTGTGCCCGAGGATTGGCGGGGAAGCCGGCGCCGGCCCGGCTGGACCCGGCGGCGACAAGGCACCGGCCGCTGGCAGCCCGGCCGGGCGGAGTGCGGCCTGGCCGGACCGCGACGACGGCCTCGGCATCGCTGACGATGGCGGCTTCGACTTTGGCGAGGGCGAGCCAGGCGACGACGAAGCCGGGCTGCCGCGCCGTGCCGCGCTGGCGGTGACAGATGTCGCCGCCGAGCTGCAGCAGGGCCCGCTCGCCGACCTCACGGTGGCCGTGCTCCACGGCAGGCTGCCGCCGGACGAGAAGGACAAGGTGATGCTGGCTTTCGCGGACGGGCAGATCGACGTGCTCGTGACGACCACGGTCGTCGAGGTGGGCGTCGACGTCCCCAACGCCACGATGATGGTGATCATGGACGCGGACAGGTTCGGCGTCTCGCAGCTGCATCAGCTGCGCGGCAGGGTCGGCAGGGGCGGCCAACCCGGGCTGTGCCTGCTCGTCACCGAGGCACCAGCCGGCCAGGCAAGGGAGCGGCTCGACGCCGTGGCAGCGACCCAGGACGGCTTCGCGCTGTCGAGGCTCGATCTCGAGCAGCGCAGGGAGGGAGACGTCCTCGGTGCCGCTCAGGCAGGCCGGCGGTCGAGCCTGAAGCTGCTCACGCTGCTGCGGGACGAGGAGCTGATCGGCGAGGCCAGGCAGGAGGCTGAGGAGTTGGTCGGCGCCGACCCCTCGCTGGCCGGCCAGCCGGCGCTGGCTGCCGCCATCACGGCGCTGCTTGACGCCGAGCGCGCCGAGTACCTGGAGAAGGCCTGAGCGGTGACGAGGATCATCGCCGGGCTGGCGGGCGGCCGCCGCCTGGCTGTGCCGTCTGGCCGCTCCACGAGGCCAACGAGCGACCGGGCCAGGGAGGGCCTGTTTGCCGCCGTGCTCGCCATGCTTGGCAGCCTGGACGGGACATCGGTGCTCGACCTGTACGCGGGGTCGGGAGCAGTGGGGCTCGAAGCGCTGTCACGCGGCGCGGCCGACGTGATCATGATCGAATCCGACCCAGGGGCGGCTCAGGTCATCAGGCGCAACATTGACGCGATCGCGCTGCCCGGGGCCACGCTGGTACAGGACAAGGTCGGCCGGGCGCTGCGCCGCGGGCCAGGGGAGGCCTGGCCGCGCGACCTCGTGTTCGCTGACCCGCCGTATTCGACCCCCGACGACGAGGTCGGCGCGATGCTCGCGGCGCTTGCCGACCATGGCTGGCTGGCCACCGACGCGCTGGTAGTGACCGAACGTGATGCGAGATCAGGGCCGCCGGCGTGGCCTAAGGGATACTCATCGCAGCGGTCCCGCCGATACGGCGAAACGCTGCTCTGGTACGGTCGCGCGTCAGGTGCCCCACCCGCTGCCGATTAACGACGGGAGCGTGAGTCTGCGTGATTCGCGTGGTCTGCCCGGGCTCGTTCGACCCGGTCACCAACGGCCATCTGGACATCATCGGCCGCGCGGCGAAGCTGCATGACGAGGTCATCGTCGCCGTGCTCCGCAACCCGTCGAAGTCGTCCCTGTTCACGGCCGATGAGCGGGTCGAATTGCTGCGCGAGGTCAGCAAGGACCTGCCGAATGTAAGGGTCGCCAAGTTCAACGGCCTGATCGTGGATTTCTGCCGCGCCAACGACGTCTCGGCGATCGTCAAGGGCCTGCGCGCTGTCACGGACTTTGATTACGAGATGCAGATGGCGCAGATGAACTACAACCAGGCCGGCGTGGAGACCCTGTTCATGACCACGAACCCGCTGTACGCGTTCCTGTCATCCAGCCTGGTCAAGGAGTTCGCCAGCTACGGCGGGGATGTCTCGAGCCTGGTGCCTGAGCCCGTGCTTAGGCGGCTGACCGAGCGCCTCGCGCGCGACTGATGGGCTCGCCATGCCACCCGGCCCTCGCTGGCCCACGGACACGTCTCTACCGCTGGCGTCAAAACGTGTCCGTGATGGTCGGTTGGGGCGCCGACTTGGGCATTCGGCTAGCCGACAGGTAAGCTGACCGCCCAGTACCAACTCACCAGCTGTGCTAGCCATGCCAAACGCGAAACTAAAGAGAACTCATCGAACCGATCCGCGCGGGCCGCTTGTCTTCGACATCGCGACGCTCGGACCGGCGTCAGCGCGCTCAGAAACGCGAACCGTGCCGGGGCCAGCCGACCTTGGCACAGGGATGGTCCAGGTGCCCGAGGGCGGCGAGCTCGAGCTCGACGTGCGGCTCGAAGACGTCGGCGACGGCGTGCTGGTCACCGCGCTGGTGACCGCCCCGCTGGTCGGAGAGTGCGCGCGGTGCCTCGATGAGTTCTGCTCGAGCACGCAGGTCAGGTTCCGCGAGTTGTTCGCCGCGGTGGCCGGTGCCTCGGGCGACGATGGGTATCTTCTGGACGGGGATCTGCTCGACCTCGAGCCTGCGCTGCGGGACGCGCTGGTCCTTGAGCTGCCGCTGTCCCCGCTGTGCCGTCCCGATTGCGCAGGACTGTGCGGCAGGTGCGGCATTAAGCTCGCTGACGCGGAGCCCGGGCACGCTCATCCCGACGATGGCGGCGTCTGGGTGGTACTGAAGGACTTGTTCGGGCCCGACGATGCGGAGCGAACTGGCGACGATCGGGCCGCCGATCCGGAACCGGGCAGCAATGGCCGGCCGGAGAATACATCGTTGACCGGGACATCCCGGCCGGAGGGTTCGAAGGAGCGCTGAGGTGGCAGTACCCAAGCGGAAGATGTCGCGCAGCAACACCAGATCGCGGCGCGCCCAGTGGAAGACCAGGGCGCCGCAGCTTGTCACGTGCCCGCAGTGCCGGGACCCGAAGCTGCCGCACACTGCCTGCCCGACCTGCGGGACCTACAACAGGCGCCAGGTCATCGCTCCTTCCTGAGGAATCTTGCTCGCGGGACACCGTGATCACGGGAGGGAGGTAGCGGTGAGCCTGGCCCCGGCAGACGGGCGGGCGGCTAATGCCGACGTCGCCGTCCTCCTGGCGAAGCTTGGTATTCAGCTCAGCGATGAACTGCTGGACCGGGCGCTGATGCACAGGTCGTTCGCTTACGAGAACGGCGGCCTGCCGACCAACGAGCGGCTCGAGTTTCTCGGCGACTCCGTGCTCGGCCTGATCGTGACCGACGCGCTGTTCCGCAAGCACCCTGACCTGCCCGAGGGCAACCTCGCCAAGCTTCGTGCCGCCGTAGTGAACAGCCGCGCCCTGGCCGGTGTAGCCCGGGGTCTGCGCCTGGGCTGTTACGTCAGGCTAGGCAAGGGCGAGGAGAGCACGGGGGGACGGGACAAGTCCTCCATCCTCGCCGACACGCTTGAGGCCGTGATCGGCGCCGTTTACCTGGACGGCGGCATGGAGGCGGCGGACCCGCTCGTACACCGGCTCTTCGACCCAGTGATCGCAAGGTCTGCCAGGCTCGGGGCGGGCCTGGACTGGAAGACGTCGCTGCAAGAGCTGACGGCGGCCGAGGAACTCGGCGGGCCCGAGTACCTGGTCGAAGAGAGCGGGCCTGACCACCAGAAGTCTTTCCGTGCCGTCGCTAAGGTCGGCGGCCACGTCTGTGGCGAGGGTGAGGGGCGCACGAAGAAGGAAGCGGAGCAGCAGGCAGCGGAGGCGGCCTGGACGGCGATCAGCGCGCGGGTGAGCGCGGCGGCAGGCGAGGCCGGTCCTCCGGATGCCGCCGACGTCGCAAGTTCAGCGGAGGCTTCTGGCAGCAAGCAGCGCCGGGCCTAGCGGGAATGCGGGACGGCCACGGTGCCAGAGCTGCCAGAGGTGGAGACCGTCAGGGACGGGCTCGAGCGGCATGTCAGCGGGCGCAGGTTCGCAGACGTGCAGGTGCTGCACCCGCGCGCGGCCCGGCGGCACCTGGCAGGCCCTGACGATCTCGCGGCCGCGCTGCGCGGCGGCACTGTGGGCAGCGTTCGCCGCCGCGGCAAGTACCTGTGGCTGCCCGTCGACGCCGATGCCCTGATCGCCCACCTAGGAATGAGCGGCCAGCTCGTCGTCGGCGATCCCAGCCGGCCGCTCACGCCGCATGTTCGGGCCAGGTTCTCGTTTACTGACGGCGGTCCCGACCTGCGCTTCGTCGACCAGCGCACATTCGGTCACCTGTGCTTTTCGCCGGGCGGTGCCGAGCTTCCCGCAGCTATCGCGCACATAGCGCCCGATCCGCTTGAGCTTGCCTTTGACGACGAGCTCTTCGCCGCCAAGGTCAGGAAGCGGCGCACCGGCATCAAGCGGGCGCTGCTCGATCAGGCGCTCATCAGCGGAGTCGGCAACATCTACGCCGATGAGGCGCTGTGGCGGGCGAGCCTGCACTGGGCACGAGGCACCGACGCCCTGCGCCGCGCCGATGTCATGCGGCTGCTCGGTGCCGTCCGCGCGGTCTTCGCCGAGGCAATCCATGCGGGCGGCACGTCGTTCGACAGCCTATACGTGCAGGTCAACGGCCAGAGCGGCTACTTCGACCGGTCCCTGGCCGTCTATGGCAGGGCCGGGGAGCCTTGCCCGCGCTGCGGAGTTCCCGTGCTGCGCGAGAAATTCATGAACCGCTCGTCGTTCCGCTGCCCCCGGTGCCAGCCCAAGCCGCGGCACGGCCGCTGGTGACCGGATCAGGGGACTGGGACGCGAGTGACGGCGCTGATCGGCCTCACCCAGTGGACTCCGCTGCGCATGCTGACGCTGACCTAGCCGGACACATCGCGGACCCGCTGAGCAAGCAGGCCAGGCTGACCGCCTGGGTGCGCGGGCGGGTGCAGGGCGTCGGCTTCCGCTGGTGGGTCAGGAGCATCGCGCTGGAGTTCGGCCTGCTTGGCGTGGCAGAAAACCTGATCGACGGCCGAGTGAAGATCATCGCCGAGGGCAACAAGGACAGCTGCACGGCGCTGCTCGGAGCGCTCCAGGCACCAGGCACGCCCGGGAATGTCGTGCAGGTGACCTACCGCTGGGATCAGGCGCGCGGCGGGCTCGACGGCTTTACCGAACGTTGAGATCCGGGCTACCGCGAGATTAACTATCTGATCGGTGTCGGGCGGTAAATTGCGACTTTGCTCGTGGGCTGCATTCAGCCTCATCTATCGGCAAAAGGCAGCCAATCCGGGTTCCAGACGTTCAGCCATGGCGGTGACCTGGGTGGATGTCAACTTGACCGGATGGGGCTGTGGTGGGACCATGGTGGTGTTACCTGCGCGCAACTGGCGTGTTACTAGCCTGTTTCTGCGTGCGCGACCACTCTGGTCACTCAGTGTGGAGGACCTCAACCAATGGCGAAGGCTCTGCTTGGCCATGTAGGCGGGCCGGATCCCCGCATGGTGTCTGAGATGCGCCGACTGCAGCGACGAGTACGTGACCTAGAAGCCGAGCTAGCCCGGCTTCAGGAAGTGAACGACGTACTTGCCGCGGGGGTTGGCCACGAGATTCTGCTCGATAACCGCGAACCCGCGCTGACCTGAGCAGGCTCCTCGAGCTCGACTAACCGCTGACGGCTGCGGTAACCGCGGTGCCGTAGGCGGGATGCGCTCGCATGCCCGCTGGCCTGCGAACGTGCTCAACGCCTGTCCGTTCGGTTTGGCCACCGATGCGCGGGAAGCTACGCTCCGGGGCAGGACGGGCCGGACACAGTGGTCGAAATCCAAATCGACCCAAGCGGTCGGCCGAAAAGCTCGTATCCCGCGTGTCGCACGGTAGGGTTCGGTGGGGCCCGGCGGAGACTGTCGACAAGCACAGGCTGATGAGGAGCACAGGCGGTGTACCTGAAGACCCTCACGCTGCGGGGATTCAAGTCCTTCGCCTCGGCGACAACGCTGCGTTTCAGCCGGGAATCACCTGCGTGGTCGGCCCGAACGGCTCAGGCAAGTCCAACGTCGTCGACGCGTTCTCGTGGGTCATGGGCCAGCAGGGAGTCAAGCCGCTCCGCGGCGGCAAAATGGACGACGTCGTCTTCGCCGGTACGTCAGGCCGCCCGGCACTCGGACGGGCCGAGGTCACGCTGACCATCGATAACAGCGACGGCGCGCTGCCGATCGACTACGCCGAAGTCACGATCAGCCGCCTGCTGTTCAGGACGGGCCAGAGCGAGTACGCGATCAACGGCAACCAATGCCGGCTGCTCGACGTCGCCGAATTGCTGTCGGATACCGGCCTGGGACGCGAGATGCACGTCATCGTCGGCCAGGGTCACCTCGACGACATACTCAACGCCGGTCCCGAGGCGCGGCGGGCGCTGATCGAGGAAGCAGCCGGCGTCCTCAAGCACCGCAGGCGCAAGGAGAAGGCCCTTCGCAAGCTCGAGGCCATGCAGGCCAACATGACCAGGCTGGTCGACCTCACCACGGAGCTTGGCCGCCAGCTCAAGCCGCTCGGCCGGCAGGCACAGCTTGCCCGCAAGGCGGCGGTGATCCAGGCCGACCTGCGCGACGCACGGCTGAGGCTGCTCGCCGACGACTTCGTCACGCTGTCTGGGGAACTCGCCAGTGACGAGGCCGAGGAGACCGCCGCCGCCGCCCTGCGGGCCGACCTCGAGGCGGTCCTGACGACGGCCCGTCTGCAGGAGGCCGAACTCGAGGCAGCGGAGCAGCAGCTTGCGCCCCGCCTGGCCGTCGCGCAGGAAACGTACTTCACGCTCAGCGGGCTGGCCGAGCGGCTGCGGGCCGTCGCTGATCTGGCAGCGGAGCGGCACAGCCACCTGTCAGCGCCCCCTGAGCCCGCCCGGCCCGGCCGCGACCCAGGCGCGCTAGAGCTGGAGGCGGCGACGCTGCGCGAGCAGGAGCGGGGCTTGAGCGACCGGCTAGGTGCCGCCCGCGAGCAGCTGGCCATCGCGGTGTCGGCCAGGACATCGGCGGAAGCTGCCGTCACTGAGGCCGAGCGCAAGATAGCCGCCGACGCGCGGGCGGCCGCTGAGCGGGCCGAGCGGCTCGCCAGGCTTCGCGGTCAGGCTGGAGCGGCCAGGAGCAGGCTTGCTGCCGCCAAGGAAGAGGCAGGCAGGCTGGCCGCTGGTCTTGCCTCCGCCCGGGCCAGGGCCGAGCGAGCCCAGCAGCAGTACGGGGAGTTGCAGGATCAATTCGGCGGCAGCGATGAGGACAGGGCCGAGCTCGTCGCGGCGCATGAGCGGGCCACCGCGGCCGTCAAGGCCGCATCGGTCCAGGTAGCGCAGCTGAGGAAGGCAGAGCATGAGATCAGCGAACGGCGCGCAGGCCTGCGCGCTCGAGCGGCGGCGCTCGGAGAGGCCGTGCGCCGCGGCGCCGACGCGTCCGCGGTGCTGCTCGCCGAGGGCAGCTCGTTCCCCGGCGTGCTTGGGCCGCTCGCCGAGCTGATCACGATAGCTCACGGGGCGTCGGAAGCAATAGCCGCTGCGCTCGGCCGCTCGGCCGCTGCGATCGCCGTGAGTGACGTCGGTTCTGCCGCCGACATCCTGCGGATGCTGCGCACCAGCGACGCCGGCCGGGTCGACTTGGCCATCGCCGATAGTGGCGGGTCAGGGGCTGCCCAGCGGCTTGGGCGGATTGGCGGGACCGACGGGGCCCCCGGACCGGGTGGCGGGACCGGCGAGGACGTGGGCGATCAGCGCCTGAGGGCCGTTATGCCCGCTATTGAACTTGTCATGGCGCCGCGAGAGCTCGCCGCCGCGGTCGAGCAGCTCCTGGCCGGGGTGCTTGTCGTGCCGGACCTGGCGACCGGGCTCGAGCTGGTGCGGGCCGACCCTTCCGTCTCTGTGGTGACCGCCGAAGGTGACCTGCTTGGCGCGCACTGGGCGCGTGGCGGCTCGGCCGACGGGCAGAGCGTGCTCGGGCTGCGCGCGGCTGCGCAGCAGGCGGCCAGGCAGCTAGCTGACGCCGAGGTAGCCGCCCAGCGCGCCGAGCGGAACCTCGCCGAGGCGACGGAAGAGGAAGACCAGGAACGGCAGGGTCTCGCCGAGGCGCAGGCCGCGCTGGCTGAGGTCGACGCTGCCGCGGCCGAAATCTCGGGCAGGCTGGGAGCGCTGGCCGGCGCTGCTCGCGCGGCCCAGGACGAGGCTGGGCGCCTGGTCGCTGCTATCGCGGCGGCTGACCGTTCGGCTGAGAAGGCGCGGAGCCAGATCGCCGACATCGAGGCCAGGATCGCCGCCGAGTCCGGCCAGGATGAGGAGGCCGGAGACGCGATCGGACAGCTGAACGGCGGCGGCACCGAGCGGGACGACGGATATGGCGGACCGGGGGCCGGGTCAGGACGCGGGGTTGCTGCCTCCGGTGCGGTCAGGCAGGCGCTCGCGGATAGCGCCGCCGCGGCCAGGAGCACGGAGATGGATGCCAGGCTGGAAGTGCGGACCGTCGAGGAGCGGCTGCGCGCGATCAGCGGGCGAGCAGACGCGCTCGCCTCGGCGGCCGCGGCCGAGCGCCAGGCCATCAGCAGGGCAGCCGAGCGGGCCAGGCGGCGGGCAGCTGAGGCAGCCGTCGCCAGCGCGGTGGCGAGCGGCGCGAGGATCACGTTGGCCTCGATCGAGCGGTCCCTGCGGCTGGCCGACGAGCAGCGGCAGCAGGCCGAGGTGGCGCACCAGGGCAGGGACACGGAGCTGAAGACCGTCAGGGCGCGGATCAGGGACGCGTCGGCGGAGCTTGACAAGGTCGTCGATTCCGCGCACGGCGTCGAGGTGGCCAGGGCCGGGCGGCGCCTCAGGCTCGAGCAGGTCCAAGCGAAAGCCGGCGACGACTTCGCCATCGACGTCCAGTTGCTGGTCACCGAGTACGGCCCTGAGGTAGGTGTGCCCTCTGGGGTGGAAGGCGCGCCGCCGGCCGCCTACGACAGGGCGGAGCAGCAGCGCCGGGCCGATACCGCGCAGCGCCAGCTCGATCAGCTCGGCAAGGTCAACCCGCTGGCGCTTGAGGAGTTCGCGGCGCTCGAGGAACGGCATGCCTTCCTCGTGACTCAGCTGGAAGACTTGCGCAAGACCCGCAGGGACCTGCTGACCGTGGTCAAGGAGGTCGATGACCGGGTTCAGCAGGTTTTCGCCGACGCCTACGCCGATACGGCGCGGGAGTTCGAGGAAATTTTCGGGCGGCTGTTCCCCGGCGGCGAGGGCAGGCTGCAGCTGACCGAGCCCGACGACATGCTGGCGACCGGCATCGAGTTCGAGGCGAGGCCGCCGGGCAAGCGGGTCAAGCGGCTGTCGTTGCTGTCGGGCGGCGAGCGGTCGCTTACGGCGATCGCTTTCCTGCTGGCTATTTTCCGCGCTCGGCCCTCTCCCTTCTACGTGCTCGACGAGGTGGAGGCCGCTCTCGACGACACGAACGTTCAGCGGCTGCTTGACATCTTCGACGAGCTCAGGTCCAGTTCCCAGGTGATCATCATTACGCACCAGAAGCGGACGATGGAGATCGCCGACTGCCTGTACGGGGTGAGCATGCGCTCGGACGGCGTATCGGCCGTGATCAGCCAGCGCCTCAGGGAACGCGAGCCCGCCTGAAGCGCGTTCCCCCTCCCGCTGCCCTGCCTCCGCGGCCCCCTCGCCCCCGTCCACCCTCCGCGGCCTCCCGCGGCGTCCCGCGGCGTCCCGCGGCCTCCCGCGGCCCCTGCCCTCCTCCCGCGGCATGATCTCGAAGAGTTTGGGGTCGCCGATGACCCCAAACCCTTCGGGATGATGAAAGTCGCGCCTGCGGAGCCGGTAAGGGGCGGCTGGCTTGGTTGGTGGCTGGCTTCTGCCAGACTTGAAGCCGCTATGGAAACTCTGCTGATCATCCTGGGGATCGTTCTCGTTGCCGTGATCGCTGGCGGCGGGGCGCTGCTAGCGCCGCGCGCGCGGCGGAGCGGCAAGGCTGCCCAGACCGGGCCGATGCCTGGTCAGGGCGGTACGGCGACCGCTGCGCCGCCCAGTACGCGAGCGCCCGAGGCCGCGGCCGCTCCGCCCGGAGAGGTCAGCGCGCCGCCGCCGGTGGCAGAGGTGCCGGCCGCTCCGACGCCGACGGTCGAGAAGCCGCCGCCGTCCGCTGGGCGGATGGTCAGGCTTAGGAGCAGGCTCGCAAGATCGCAGAGCGCGTTCGGATCCGCGTTGCTGAGCCTGCTGTCGTCGGGCAAGCTCGACGATCAGACCTGGGACGAGATCGAGGAGATCCTGATCACCGCAGACATGGGCGCCGCCCCGGCCGCGCACCTGGTCGAGCGCCTGCGGACCGAGGTCAAGGTGGCGGGAACCACCGACCTCACCGAGGTCAGGGCACTGTTGCGGGCCGACCTGCTCGAGCAGGTCGGCGCGGACTTTGACCGCACGCTGCACACGGCACCGCACGGCGACCGGCCAGCGGTGCTGCTCGTCGTGGGCGTGAATGGCACGGGGAAGACTACGACCTGCGGCAAGCTGGCCCGCGTGCTCATCGGTGATGGCCGCAGCGTGCTGCTCGGAGCCGCCGACACCTTCCGCGCCGCTGCCGCTGACCAGCTGGAAACCTGGGCGAACAGGGCCGGTGCGACGGTCGTGCGGGCTGACCGCGACGGCGCTGACCCGGCAAGCGTGGCGTTCGAGGCGGTCAGCGCAGGGACTGTGCGCGGAGTCGACTCGGTGATCGTCGACACCGCCGGCCGGCTGCACACGAAGGCCGGCCTCATGGATGAGCTCGGCAAGATCAAGCGGGTGATCGAGAAGCACGCCACCGTCGACGAGGTCCTGCTCGTGCTCGACGCGACGACCGGCCAGAACGGGCTGCGGCAGGCCAGGGTCTTCGCCGAGGCAGTCGACATCACGGGCATCGTACTGACCAAGCTCGACGGCACGGCGAAGGGCGGCATCGTGATCGCCGTGCAGCGCGAGCTCGGCGTTCCGGTCAAGCTGGTCGGGCTCGGGGAGGGCCCAGACGACCTGGCCCCGTTCGAGCCCGAGGCGTTCGTCGACGCCTTGGTCGGATAGCTCGCCGGATGGACAGGACAGCTAAGAGCCAGCACGAAGGAGTTAAGCACAGGTGTTCGAGACACTTTCCGACCGGCTGACGCAGGTCTTCTCGTCGCTGCGCGGGCGCGGCCGACTCTCGCCCGCTGACGTCGAGGCCACCTGCAGGGAGATCAGGATCGCGCTGCTCGAAGCCGACGTCGCGCTGCCCGTCGTCAGGCAGTTCATCGCCCGGGTCAGGGAACGCGCGCTTGGCGCTGACGTCAGGCAGGCGCTCAACCCGGCGCAGCAGGTCATCAAGATCGTCAACGAGGAACTCATCGAGATCCTTGGCGGCGAGGCGAGACGGCTGCGGTTCGCCAAAGTCCCGCCGACCGTGATCATGCTGGCGGGCCTGCAGGGCTCAGGTAAGACCACTCTCGCCGCGAAGCTGGCGCTCTGGCTGCGCGGCCAGGGCAACACGCCGCTGCTGGTCGCCGCCGACCTGCAGCGGCCCAACGCCGTCCAGCAGCTTCAGGTACTTGGCGAGCGGGCCGGGGTCCCCGTGTTCGCGCCCCAGCCGGGCAGCGGCATCGGCGACCCGATCCAGGTCGCGCGCGACTCGCTGGACGAAGCCCGGCACAAGCTGCACAACGTCGTCGTCATCGACACTGCGGGACGGCTTGGCGTCGACGCGGCAATGATGAACCAAGCCGCGGCGATCAGGGACGCCGTGGATCCCGACGAGATCCTGTTCGTGGTCGACTCCATGATCGGCCAGGACGCGGTAACCACCGCCCAGGCGTTCCTCGATGGCGTTGGCTTCGACGGCGTCGTGCTCACGAAACTTGATGGTGACGCCAGGGGCGGCGCGGCGCTGTCCGTCGCCCAGGTCACCGGCCGCCCGATCATGTTCGCCTCCGCGGGAGAGAAGCTCGAGGACTTCGACCTGTTCCATCCCGACCGGATGGCGTCGCGGATACTCGACCTGGGCGACATCCTGACGCTGATCGAGCAGGCCGAGCGGACTTTCGACCAGCAGCAGGCGGCCGAGATGGCCGGGAAGCTGGCGTCTGGTGATGGTTTCACGCTCGAGGACTTTGTCGTGCAGCTTGCGATGGTGCGCAAGCTCGGCCCCATCAGCAACCTGCTTGGCATGCTGCCAGGGGCGGCCCAGAACCGGGAGCTGCTCGGCCAGGTAAGCGACAAGGACCTCGACCGGGCCGCCGCGATCGTCAACTCGATGACCGTCGAGGAGCGCAGGAACCCCAAGATTCTCAATGGATCGCGCAGGTTGCGCATCGCGAACGGGTCTGGCGTGACGGTTGGTGAGGTGAACTCGCTGGTCGTCAGGTTCCTCGAGGGACAGAAGATGATGCGCCAGATGATGGGTGGCGGAATTCCGGGGATGCCCGGGATGCCGGGCATGCGTCGCGGGCAGAAGGCAAAGGGCAAGAAGAAGGGCAAGGGAGGCGGTCGTCCTGGCGGGGCAAACCGGCCAGGCGGCGTTCCGGCCGGCAAGCCAGCTGCGATCGGGCCGGGCGGCGGGTCAGGTGCGCTGGGAGGCCTGACTCTGGGCGGGCCGGGTCTTGCCGGGCCGGGTCTTGCCGGGCCGGACGGCCCGGGCGGGCTTCGCGGGCCTGGTGGATCCGTGCTTGGTCTCCCCCCGGGCCTGCAGCGCCCTGGCGGCGACTCAGCAGGCGGCATGGCCGGGTTCGGCGGACTCGGCAGTGACGGCGGACCGCGACATCGCGATGACGATGACGATGACGGCGACAGCGACGGTCAGCAGCTGCCGCCCGGGCTGCGTGGTTCCTCAGGCCGCCGGGGTCGCGGCAAGAAGGGCCGCTAGGCCGACGCAGCCCCGCGCGTCTGGCAGAATATGAGGGCAACCATCGGCTCCGCGAGGCCCTCTCAAACTCGTTGCCGCCGTACCGAGGCTGGGTGGCGTGCCCGGCTCTCACTCCGAACGCACGCTGTCCGCACTGAATCCGCTGGGAGAAGACCACAGCCGTGGCTGTAAAGATCAAGCTAAAGCGCATGGGCAAGATTCGCGAGCCCCATTACCGGATCGTCGTCGCCGATGCTCGCACCAAGCGAGATGGCCGTGCGATCGAGGAGATCGGCAAGTACTACCCGAAGTCGGACCCTTCCTTCATCGAGGTCGATTCAGACCGCGCCCAGCACTGGCTGTCCGTCGGTGCGCTGCCGACTGACCCGGTCCGCAAATTGCTCGAGGTGACCGGCGACTGGCAGCGCTTCAAGGGGCTGCCCGGAGCGGAGGGAACGCTCAAAGTGGCGGCGCCCCGCACCGACAAGAAGGAGATCTTCGCCGCCGCTCTCGCCGAGACGCTCACTGAGAGCGCTACAACGCCGAAGGGCAAGGGCCGTGCGGGCGGAAGGGCCGCTGACTCGAAGTCCAGTGACTCGAAGTCCGGTGACGCCAAGGCCGGTGACGCCAAGGCTGCTGATGCCAAGGCCGGTGATGCCAAGGCCGGTGACGGTAAGTCGGGCGACGGCAAGGCTAAGGGCGAGAAGGCGGACAAGCCACCGAAGGGCGCCAAGTCCGAAAACGTGAAGTCGAGGGCCGCCAAGGCGGGCGGCGGGGACGGAGCCTCCGAGCCGGAAGGCGGCGCGCCCGCAGCGCCCGCTGCCGAGACCGACGCTGCCGAGACCGACGCTGCCGCAGCCGAGTCGGGCGGCGGAGACTGAAATGCTCATCGAGGCCCTCGATCACCTGGTGCGGGGCATCGTTGACTTCCCCGACGACGTCCAGGTCTCCAGTCGCAACCTGCGCCGGGGCCGCGTACTGCAGGTGCGCGTCCATCCCGACGACCTGGGCAAGGTCATCGGGCGTGGCGGCAGGACCGCGAGGGCTCTCAGGACGGTTATAGGCTCGCTGGCTGGCGACTCCTATATCCGCGTCGACCTGGTGGACGCTGACGAAGCCCGCTAGCTGGCATGCAGCTTGTCGTTGGCCGGGTCGGACGGCCGCATGGGCTCCGCGGCGAGGTCACCGTGGAGGTGCGAACCGACGACCCGGATCAGCGGTTCATGGCGGGCTCGTCGCTGGCGACGGTCCCGGCAGAACGCGGGCCACTGAAAGTAGCCGGGTCACGCTGGCACTCCGGCAGGCTGCTGGTCAGGTTCGCCGGATACGAGGACAGAGACGCGGCGGAGGAACTGCGCGACACGATCCTGGCGATCGACTCCGGTGAGCTTGAGCCGCTGGAGGACCCGGACGACTTCTACGACCACGACCTGATCGGGCTTCAGGTCGTGACCGCCGTCGGGGACCCGGTCGGTGCCGTGAGCGATGTCCTCCATTACGGTCAGGACATGCTGGTGATCGAGGGCACTGGGACCCGTTCCGGCGCCGAGATACTGGTTCCGTTCGTGGCTGCGATAGTGCCCGAGGTGGACGTGGCCGCCGGGCGGCTGGTCATTGATCCTCCCCCTGGCCTGCTCGACCCTGACGCGGCCGTCTAAGGTCGGGGGGCGGCGCCGGCGCCGGATGAAGCTAGGCGTCCCAGCCAGCAGGCCAACGACCTGCTGACGCGGAGCAGCGGCATGCATGTTGTATCGATGATCCACCCATCACCAGAATCGGTACGGGTGGACCACTCATACCCGCGGTGCAGTCTCTGAGCTGACGGCCTGCCGGAGGCGAGAAGGGAGCTCAGGCCGTGCGCCTGGACATCATCACGATATTTCCGGAATACTTCGCTCCGCTTGGCATCTCACTGATCGGCAAGGCCGTGCAGCGCGGCGATATCAGCGTCGGCGTGCACGACCTGCGTTCATGGGCGCATGACACGCATCGGACCGTTGATGACACGCCGTTCGGTGGCGGTCCCGGCATGGTCATGCGGCCAGAGCCGTGGGGCGAGGCGCTCGATGCCATACTCGCCGCGGCAACAGGCGCCCAGCCGGGCACCGGCGTTGTGGGCGGCGCCGAGCCGGGCCCCTGCGTCAGTAGCGGCGCCGAGCCGGGCCCCGGCGTCACCAGCGCCGCAGAG
>Ga0209131_1000202_pt1 | contig 43808 bp, 49 predicted proteins | sample GraSoi_2013_40cm_FD_185826 | JGI IMG/M metagenome (GOLD analysis project Ga0209131, IMG submission 185826) | Grasslands soil microbial communities from the Angelo Coastal Reserve, California, USA - Sample 9_17_2013_40cm (SPAdes) (version 2) | ecosystem: Environmental > Terrestrial > Soil >...
ACTATGAATCTTTCAAGCGGAGTTGATCTGATCGAGATCGTTCGAATTCAAGAAGCCATCGATCGTCATGGCGAGCAATTTACCAATCGTATCTTTACCATTGGGGAACAACGCGAATGTAATGGACGTGCAGCCTCGCTTGCCGCGCGATTTGCGGCCAAGGAAGCTGTGGCCAAGACGTTGGGTACCGGCATCGGCGATATAAGTTGGGTGGAGATCGAAGTTGCCGGAGATGAAAGCCACGCTCCACATTTGGTTTTGCATGGCGCCGCGGAAAAATTGGCAAAGAAACTAGGACTGAATAACTGGTCACTCAGTTTAAGTCATACGCATGAGCACGCGATTGCATTTGTGGTGGCAACTGAATAAAAAATCCTCCCGCGGGCCAGTTCCGCGGGAGTTCGCAAGGACAGAGGTAAAAATGCAGTGAATGGCAAAGACCGTATTTTTACTTCATCGTTGGTCCTCAACGCCAATCCAAATGTGACCCGGCATAACAGGCTGATAAGGGCGAATGGCCAGCTTTCCCAATTCAAGTTGTTTTTGTCCGTTTTCCATCATGCTTGGATGTACGAGGCAAAGGTCGGGAGTACGGCCATATTTTTTCTGGTAATAATCAATGGCTTTTTGGATCTTTATACTTAATGTTGTTCGCGGGTCATTATCGAACCATAACATTCCTGTGTGCATATTGTCTTTCCTTTCTCTGGCTTGATGAATTTAACAAGCTCAGATTAATCTAGCGAGGCGGCTCGGAATTTCAGCCATTTATCCCCTTCGCGCATGGAGAATTGTGATCCGGAGGTCAGGCTCTGCAGCGAAGCATTTGATATGCCAGTAGCGAGTTGCGCCTCGTCAGAGTTCTGAATATGGCCGAAGAATCGTGTGTGAAAGAATTCCATCCAATCATTCAATTCTTTTGAGTGACTTGCATTCAAGGTAATAATGGGCCATACGCGGCGGCTGGGTCCGCGTAGAAGCAGAAAACGCAGATTTTGTTCAGCTTGATCGCTTATTTTTATGACCTCTTCAAGGTTATCGATCAACAACAGAATGGACTGTTGATCTCCTTTGTTGTTATGTGCCCAGGTCACAAGGGATTGCAATAGTTCCGGGGTCGCTGTATCGTTTACAGAGTAGATCCCCGCGTTGATTTTGCTGTTTTGGAGGTGATCCCATTCATTAAGATGTGGAGTGATAACGCCATATTGAAGTTTGGCAGGTGTATGTAAGTATTCTGCGGCAGAAGCTATCATTTGTAAGAGCGAAGTTTTGCCGCAGCCTTGATCTCCAATAATAAGAATGGGGCCAGGAACTGGGTCGTAAAGGTTTAGAAGAACTGGTAAGCCGTCTTCTGCAATACCGAGAAAGAGGGCTTCACCCGGCAAAGAACCCATATTCGCCAGGGTAGACTTCAAAGCAGGCTGATTGGATGTGGGCGGAATCCGATGCACTCGATCTTCTTCAGCGAGTTCGGCCGATGTGTCAGTCATCAAGTCAAAGCGATTTGCATTATTCATAATAGAACACTTGTTCTAAATAATACTCGTGGTGATGTTAAATGTCAAGAGGGAGTTTTACCTTCTTCATATTAAGTTCATTACTGCACAATTAGCTTGACGCTGGGTGTCGTTTTGGTATAATCGGCCTGCTTAAAAGGCCACGCCGACGTAGCTCAATTGGCAGAGCACCCGCCTTGTAAGCGGGCGGTTACGAGTTCAATTCTCGTCGTCGGCTCATTAGTCTATTTGTCGGTTGGTCTCTTTTATCAACAAATGCAGTGAAGAGATTAAGCGACTAGTAGATTAACTACTAGAAAGATTATTTGGGCAGTTACCCAAGTGGCCAAAGGGGACTGACTGTAAATCAGTTGTCAGAAGACTTCGGAGGTTCGAATCCTTCACTGCCCACATGTGCCGATGACTGTCGGTACCACCGGTAACAATAGCCGGTCAGCACGTTAAGCCCTCATAGCTCAGCTGGTAGAGCACACCCTTGGTAAGGGTGAGGTCACGAGTTCAAGTCTCGTTGAGGGCTCAGTTGCTGAAAAGCATTCTTGTTATATATAAAAGGAGAACGAACATGGCGAAGGTAAAATTTGACAGGACGAAGCCGCATTTGAATGTGGGGACGATGGGGCACATCGATCACGGCAAGACGACCTTGACGGCGGCGATCACGAAAGTGGCGGGTCTGCTGGGTCATGCGGAATTCAAGGCATATGATCAGATCGACAATGCGCCGGAAGAAAAAGCGCGCGGTATCACGATCAACATTGCGCATGTGGAATACGAGACCGACAAACGTCATTATGCCCACGTGGACATGCCCGGTCACCGCGACTACATCAAGAACATGATCACCGGTGCCGCGCAGGTGGACGGTGCCATTTTGGTGGTGGCAGCACCCGATGGTCCGATGCCGCAGACACGCGAACATGTGCTGCTGGCCCGTCAGGTGGAGGTTCCCTCGATTGTGATCTTCCTCAACAAGGTCGACATGATGGATGATCCCGAACTGCTCGAGTTGGTGGAACTGGAATTGCGCGAACTGTTGAATGCCCAGGGCTTTCCGGGTGACACGGTCCCGATCGTGCGCGGCTCGGCCAAGCAGGCCTTGGACAGCACTTCGAAGGATCCGAACGCACCGGAATATGCACCGATCAAGGAACTGCTGCGGGTGGTGGATGAATATATCGCCGAACCGAAGCGCGATACCGACAAGCCGTTCATGATGAGTGTGGAAGACGTGTTCTCGATCAAGGGACGCGGCACGGTGGTGACTGGACGTATCGACCGCGGCATCGTGAAAGTTGGCGATGCGGCTGAGATCATCGGTTTGAAGGACAAGGCCACTCCCACGGTGGTGACGGGTGTGGAGATGTTCCACAAGCAGTTGGACGAAGGCATGGCCGGCGACAATGTCGGTCTGCTGCTGCGCGGCATCGAACGTGAAGATGTCGAGCGCGGCCAGGTGATCGCCAAGGCTGGCTCGATCACGCCTCACAAGAAGTTCCTGGCGGAAGTGTACGTATTGAAGAAGGAAGAGGGTGGGCGACACAAGGCCTTCTTCAGCGGCTATCGACCGCAGTTCTACATCCGCACGATGGATGTGACCGGTGACATCACCTTGCCGGAAGGTGTCGAGATGGTGATGCCGGGCGATAACGTGAACCTGACGGTGCAGTTGATCGTGCCGGTGGCACTGGAACAGGGATCGAAGTTCGCCATCCGTGAAGGCGGTCTCACCGTCGGCGCCGGTGTCGTTACCAAAATTATAGAGTAGAAAGTTGGTAATTTAGCATGGCATCCAAAAAGAAAGATGTTCGCCCGGTTGTTACGTTACAATGTAATGAGTGCAAGGATCGAAACTATACGACGGAGAAAAACCGTCGTAATGATCCGAACAGACTGGAAATGATGAAGTATTGCCCGAGAGAGCGGAAACATACACTTCATCGCGAAACGAAGTAGTTGACAAGGGTGGGGATAAAACCCTACTGACCTAGGCCAGTGGCTCAATTGGCAGAGCACTCGTCTCCAAAACGAGCGGTTGTAGGTTCGATTCCTACCTGGCCTGCCTCTGTGGCAACGCCGCTTTGCGCGGCGTTTTAGCCTCTAGATTTAAAGAAGGAGTATTCCCTTGGCTGAGAAGGAAAAGAAAGCCCGTAGAAGTGAGAACGCGATTCAACGTTACTTTCGCGAGACCACGGGCGAATTGCGAAAAGTTAGCTGGCCTACGTGGCCCGAAGCACGCCGCCTAACTGGGCTGGTTCTTTTGGTAATGCTTATCATGGGAATCTTTCTGGGCGTGACGGATGCGCTTGCACGTGAAGCAATGAACATTGTGCTTGGTATATAGATTTTGAATTGAGGATCTGATGGATTTGCCGGAGCAGTTTGAACAGGAACCGATGGACGAACAGGCCGAGGAGCAAGCTGCTCCTGCGGATGCGAAGCCTGCCGCTTCCTCTTCGGACCCGAAACCCGCGGCGCGTTCTGAGAAGCAGATTCCAACCGATTTGCCTCCCGTTGAAGTGACTGTGGAAGGCCCCGCCTGGTATGTGATCCATTGTTACTCGGGGTATGAGAACAAAGTGCGTCATAATCTTGAACAACGCATTGAGACCATGGGCATGAAAGACAAGATCTTCGATGTGGTTATTCCAACACAGGAGGAGATTGAAGTCAAAGATGGCAAGCGTCGTACTGTGGAGCGTCATATCTTCCCCGGATATGTATTGGTAAACCTCGCTCTCTCGGAAGAGTCCTGGTACGTGGTTCGCAACACACCGGGTGTCACCGGATTCGTCGGTATGGGAAATAATCCTACGCCTTTGCGACCGGAAGAGGTCTCGCAGATTGTCAAACGCATGGAGGCCGAAGCGCCAACGGTCAAAGTCACATATAAAGTGGGAGAACGCGTTCGTATTGTGGATGGTCCGTTCAATGATTTCCGCGGAATGGTGGCTGAAATTGACATGGAGCGCACAAAGGTCCGTGTTATGGTAAGCTTCTTTGGACGCGAAACGCCCGTCGAGTTGGATTTTCTGCAAGTCGAAAAAGCATAATTAAACAGTAACAGGTCCGATGTCGGGCCTGATGCGGTGGGAGGGTCTCCCTAATGACCCGCTAAAACCACGAAGGAGTAAAAAAGATAATGGCAAAGAAATTAAAAGCAATCGTACGTCTACAGCTTGAAGCGGGAAAGGCCAACCCGGCACCGCCAGTCGGCCCGGCGTTGGCGAGCCATGGCATCAATATCATGGCCTTTTGCAAGGAATATAACGCTCGCACATCCAATCGACCCGGCGAGGTATTACCTGCGGAAATTACCATTTATACAGATGGTTCTTTCACTTTTGTGCTTCGTACGCCACCGGCAGCAGTTCTGCTTCGCAAGGCCGCGAAAGTGGAAAAAGGTTCCGGGGTGCCGAACAAGGATAAGGTTGGTAAAGTGACGCGCTCACAGGTGAAGGAAATCGCTGAGTTGAAAATGAAAGACCTCAATGCGATCAGCCTGGAAGGTGCAATGAAACAGATCGAAGGAACTGCCCGTTCAATGGGCATTACTGTGACTGACTAAACTGGTGGGAGGGTAGCGCGAGCTATCCGCTTGTACCACGGAGGATAAAATGACTACAAAACACGGAAAGAAATACAAGGCGGCTGCCGCCAAAGTTGACATTGACAAGGTCTATTCTTCGCGCGAAGCCGTTGGGCTAGCGAAAGAGACCTCATTTACAAAGTTTGATGCAACCATTGAAGTGCACATGCGTACCACGCTTGATTCGCGTATGGCCGACCAGCAATTACGCGATGTAGTGGTATTGCCTCATGGTTTGGGAAAGACAGTGCGCGTTTTGGTCTTTGCCCAGGGTGAAGGCGCTGCTGCCGCGCGCGCTGCTGGTGCAGACTTGGTGGCAGACGATGATGAGACCCTCAAGAAGATCGAAGGCGGGATGCTCGATTTTGATGTCGCGATCTCTACGCCCGATGCAATGGGCAAGGTGGGTCGTTTGGGCCGCGTACTTGGCCCGCGTGGATTAATGCCGAACCCGAAAGCTGGGACCGTGGTTAATCCGCAGGATATGGAACGTGCAATCAAGGAAGCCAAGGCTGGTCGTGTTGAGTTTCGCCTTGATAAAACGAATAATATTCATGTGTCCATTGGCAAGGCTTCCTTTGACGCCGATAAACTTTATGAGAATTACGTTGCTTTGATGGATGCAGTCAATAAGTCACGCCCCTCGGGCGCGAAGGGTAATTTCATCAAGCGCATTACAATTACTTCGACCATGGGTCCTGGAGTGAAAGCAGACCCAGGTGAACATGTGGAAGGTGTCGAGTAGAAATACTCGTTAATCCCTAATAAGCCACTTCGCCGATGAAGGCAGGTGTTCCCGAAAGGGAGCTTAATTTCCTGCTCAGGTGGAGACCGACTGCAAATTTCGATCCTTTTGGATCGTTTCTCACAGCCTGTGGGTATTTGCTAAAGTCTTTGCCTGTGATAGTGGCAAAGACTTTTTAATTGAAAGGAGGTGAATACCCATTGGCAATTTCTAAAGAACGTAAGCAAGAAGTACAGGCTGAATACTCGAATTGGATCAAAAAGAGTCAGGCTGTGATCCTTGTGGAATATACTGGTGTGAAAATGAAAGACCTCGATAACATCCGCGCGAAAGTCCGCGAATCGGGTGGCGAATTTCACATTGTAAAGAACACATTGGTCCGCCGCGTTTTTGCAGAACAGGGAATGGAGCTTCCCAAGGATTACCTTGTAAAGAGCACAGCCATTTCATTTGCGTTCAGCGACCCTGCTTCGACTGCAAAAGCATTGACCGATGCAACAAAAGGTAACGAGTACGTCAAGGTGAAGGGCGGTTTTATCGCTGGCAAAGCGTTAAGCTCGGCGCAAGTAAAGGCGCTCTCGGATCTGCCGCCGCTGCCTGTCGTTCGTGCCCAGCTGCTGGGCGTGTTGCAAGCCCCGGCTGGCAAACTGGTCCGTACCATTGCTGAGCCCGCACGCGGCCTTGCCGGAGTTATCAAGGCATTTTCGGAAAAGGCGCCTGCGGCCGCATAATGTTGAATCAACCGGAAAGCTTTTGGGCGATCCGAAATCAAAATATCTTTTATCAGAAAGTTAAGGAGTAATATAAAATGGCTGACAAGCTCGAAAAACTCGTGGAAGAACTTTCCACTCTATCCGTCCTCGAGGCGGCTGATCTCGTGAAGAAACTTGAAGAGAAGTGGGGCGTTTCCGCTGCCGCACCTGTAGCCATGGCTGCAGTCGCTGCTGGCGGTGCGGCCGCAGAACCTGTTGAAGAGAAGACTGAATTCGACGTGGTCATCAAGGACCCCGGTGCGAAGAAGATCGATGTCATCAAAGTCATCCGTCAGTTGACCAGCCTGGGTCTCGGTGAAGCCAAGGCGCTTGCGGAAGCTGCTGGATCCAAGGTGTTGACCGGCGTAGGCAAAGATGCCGCCTCCGAAGCAAAGAAGAAACTCGAAGAAGCAGGCGCTCAGGTTGTTGTAGAGTAATTTACCAGTACGCTTTGACAATTAACTGGACGGCTCGCAAGAGCCGTCCTTGCATTTAAGTTTGGGGAGTACCAATGTCCTATTTCAACTAGTTGACTCCCCAAGCGACACTCCCTATAATGTGTCAATTGGTCTGACCACCATACCATAGGATAAGATAATGAAAATTGACCGTATTGCTCATAAAACTTTAGCCGAGGCTGTTGCAGGAAAGCTGGTCGCTTCACTTATGGACGGCAGCTTGAAACCCGGCACACAACTTCCGCCTGAACGCGAGTTGATTGTCCGATTTGGCATTAGCCGCACGACTCTGCGTGAAGCCCTTAAGATGTTGGAAAACAACAATTTGATAGAGGCCCGTCCAAATGTGGGTTGGTTCGCGCTTCAAATAGATGAGTCGAATCTGACTCAGGCGAAGGAAATGGCCGGAGGAGCGGCGGCACAGTCTGAACGTCCGACGCGCAGCGAACCGCCGACCGGTCCAATTCGCGTGCCGATCACGTCCGAAAAGCCCATCCACATCCCGAACCTGCAAAAAGATCGCCTGGGTACATTTGATTTCATCTCTTGGTGGGATCGCGATAAGGTACAGAATGCGAAGGTCATGGTGGTGGGTGCCGGGGCACTTGGAAATGAAGTCATCAAAAACCTTGCGTTGATGGGCATTGGGCATCTCTTCATAGTGGATTTTGACAAGATCGAACTGGCTAATTTAAGCCGCTCAGTTTTATTCCGTGAGACGGATAACAATCGTAGTAAAGCAGAGATTGCCGCGGCACGTGCGAAAGCAGTGAATCCACAAATACATGTCCAGTATCTAAATGGTGACATTACCACGAAGCTTGGATTGGGAATCTTCCGCCGAATGGATGTTGTGATCGGCTGCCTTGATAACCGTGAGGCCAGGCTGGCTGTTAACCGTTTTTGCTATTGGATTAACAGACCATGGGTGGACGGCGCGATCCAGGAATTGCTTGGGCTGGTGCGCGTCTTTGTGCCCGGGCAGGGTGCCTGCTACGAATGCACACTCACTGAACAAGCCCTGAGAGATTTGTCGCTTCGATATTCGTGCCCGCTGCTTGCGCGTCAGAATGTTTTGCTCGGCAAAGTACCGACCACCCCGACGATTGCTTCGATCATCGGCGCAATGCAATCACAGGAAGCCTTGAAGTTGATCAATAGCATGCCTGTGCAACCCGGTCATGTGACCCATTTCAATGGAATGATCAACGACGTGCATACAACTGCATATTCTCCACGCGAAGATTGTGAATCGCACTGGACCTATGGCGAGATCACCGAATTACCGGCCCGCGTGGGACGGACCACACTGGATGACCTGCTGCGGATAGCATGCGCCGACCTGGGCTTGAACGCAGTGATCGAGCTTGATCAGGAATTGGTCACGAAACTCGAATGCCCGAATTGTCATACAGTTGAAGAGGTTTTGCGTCCGCTCAGCGATGTCTCTTTTGAGGCTGGTCATTGCCCTACATGCGGAATATTACGCGAAGCTAGCATGACCCATTTGATTACCGGCGAGGAACCCTTTCTTCACCGTACTCTGGCGAGTGTGGGAGTACCCCCGCTTCATATTGTACGCGCTCACAATGGCGTGGAATATCGATTCTATGAATTGACGGGCGATTTGGCAGATGCATTGCACTTCCGGGACTATGAATCGACGATAAAGATTGACGACAAAAAACAATCTCGTGTCCGCATTAAGGACAAGCTCCACGTAAAAGTAAAAGACACTTCTGTTTTAAAGGTTCGGGGCGGCCGCGTGCGGCTGCGAGACTAGGTGAAATTTAACGGAACTTGAAATGTCCATTCGTGCCGCCACAATGAGCAACTCTTATTCCTCCACTTCGCGTCGCTCCGGTTTTTTTCCAAAGCTGGTTATGACACTGCTGTTTGTTACTGGTATTGCAGGATTAATGGCGCTCTTCGATGTTTACCAGAAGAACCTTTCTTCGTTTTGGATGATGGTCTTTGCGATCCTTAGCATTGGGATGGCTTCCGGCTCTGTAGCCCGAATGACTTATTACCAATGGTCCGGGTTTGTCCGTTTTTTGATGATCTTGCTTGCGGTTCCTTTGGGACTGTTTGTGTTGGGTGCATTTACAAACTGGCGGCTAGGAATCGGCCCGCTGAATCCCTGGGCCAAGGGAAAAATTCCCAAAGACGAGTTGATTCAGTTGGGCGGCGCGCTTCTGATTGCCATCATCTGTTTGGAGGCCTGGTGGAAGTCCCCGTCAAAAATTGAAGGCGTAGCTTCTTCCGTAGCGCAACGTTCATCAAGAAGCTGGGAACACACACCAGTGGCAGCTTCGATACAGCCGGCTCAACCGAGACGACAGGCTCGTACACAGGAAGGTCTGACGTTTCTATCAAAAGGGAATTCGCGTCTGAAGTTTCTAAAAGCGAGCAAAGCTCGCAGCCATACGACAGCAACGTCTGATCGATTAGTTCTCTCTCATTCAGCAAGTCCGGCCCGTTCGAAGCGCAGGAGTTTGTTTGGTCGCAAACCGAATTTACAGTTCTCGCTTTATGAAGAACATCGTTGCCCGTACTGCCTTGAGGAAGTCAAGCGAAACGACCCGCGCGGTGTGAAGAAATGTGAAGTTTGCAATGCATTGCATCATGCGGATTGTTGGGCCATCACTGGTTTTTGCCAGGTGCCTCATTTGAATACTTAGCATAGGAGAAATCATTATGACTGACTTGAATATTACGATCGTCATGCCTGGTGGAGGCGCGAGAAATGCTGATCTTCCCGATGATGTGACAGTGGGCGAGTTGATGCGCGAGTTGGCTCCCTTACTGGAACTCCCAAGCATTGGTCCGGATGGATGTTCCGTGGGATACCGCCTCGACAGCAAGACTCTCGGCCGGGAATTAAAAGAAAGTGAGACCTTAGCCATAGCCGGCATCCCAGAAAATGATCGATTGATGCTCACCGTGGATATCACGGCCGGAGGGGTAGGCATAGTCTCTGTTGCAGGAAGCCCGCGTATGCGGCGGCTGCGGGCAGATTATGAACTAATGAAGGAACTCGCCACTCGTAGTGACTTGATTACCTTCAGAGCTGTTGATGCTCGTCCGGGCGTACCACCTGAGCGATATATTGTGACCTTTGCCTGTAAAAGTATTATTAATGTAGACCGCTCAGGGAAGCCCCAATATGGGACTCATCACCAGGTGGAAGTTTATCTGCACAACCAATATCCCCAACGATGGCCGGGTATGAAATGGATGACACCCATCTGGCACCCGAACATCAATCACTTGAACGGTAGTGTATGTATCGACGCCGCCTGGTGGACCGCCAGTCGCTCGCTGGATCGCCTGATCATCATGCTTGGGGAGATGGTGCAATGGAAAAATTTCCATGACGACCCGACGAAGCCGCCATTTCCGTGGGATGCAGAAGCTGCTCGTTGGTCTCGTGAATACCGCAAGAAACATGCGAATGAATTCCCTGTGGATCGTCGCGAATTACTAAGGCCGGAACGAGTGAAGGTTAAGCCAGTTGAAGCAAAAAAGAAACCTGTCATTCGATTGAAATAGTAAATTCCGTGCACGCAAACCAATTTTTATCGATGCAAAAGAAAAGGAGCAAACCATGTCTGATATACCTGTTACCCTCGTACTTCCCTCCGGAGGCAGTCGCAATGCCGAGGTCCCTGATGATGTAGTAGTGAAGGATTTGATCCCGGAACTGACTACTTCCCTCGAACTGCCAACTACAGGTCCAGATGGACGCCCGATGTCCTATCGGATCGATAGCAAGGCTCTGGGTCGTGAATTGAAAGAGGAAGAAACCCTCTCTCAAGCGGGAATTCCGCAAAACGACCGGTTGATGATGACCGCTGATGTTACTGCGGGATAATCTCCTCTGTTCGGGCCGCTCTGCTTCAGGGCGGCCCGACAAATCTCATTGATTGGATTCATCAATGGCAACCAACGGTATCCGCATCGGTGCAGCGACCACGTCAAGACCCAAGAGGGCCTGTATGCCCCTTTCACGGTCAAAACGCTGGGAGTCGCCCCATGAATATAAGGGAGCGCAACCTCTGGTAAAAGTATTCCTTTCACAATCGGCTTACTGCCGCATTGCGCTACATTCGGTCAGCGAATTGGACGATGAGGTTGGAGGTGCCTTGGTTGGGTTGTGGTGTATTGATCGTGATACAGATGAGCAATTCGTGGTAGTGCAACATATGCTACCTGCACGCCATACCCGGCAGGGGAGCGTGTACCTGACTTTTACACAAGATACGATTCTAGATTTTCACGATGAACTTGAAAAAAACCATAGTGGAAAAAAAATTGTTGGCTGGTATCACACCCATCCACGGATGGGAATTTTTCTATCCCATTATGATACCTGGCTGCATAAAAATTTCTTCCCTGCGTCATGGCAGGTAGCGCTGGTTGTGGAGCCTCATACCTCTGTTGCCGGATTTTTTGTCCGGCGTGATGACGGTGCCCTGGATCCCACCCGTTATTTCGGTTTTTACGAACTTAACGGCAATCTGGGGAGAACCATGATGGACTGGCATAACCTTCAGGACGCAGAGAAAGAAAATGAAAGATAAAGATTTAATGAAGGAGGCTGAATTATGAACGGTCGAATGCGTACGTATTACTATGCCATTCTTGGCGCGATCGGTGGATTGCTGGGCTGGCAATTGAGCGATGTACTTGGCCTGTCATTTGTCACCAATCTCTATTTGAGTGAAGCGGTCGTGGGTGGGCTGGTTGGCCTGGTGATTGGCTTGTTTATCGGCCTGACCGAAGGCTTGATCACGCAAAACTTTGTGCAGGCCTTGAAAGCCGGATTGTTCAGCGCTTTTTTGGGCCTTGTAGCAGGTGGCATTGGTTTGCCGCTTAGCGAGTTTCTATTTCAGGCAGTAGGTGCAGGCGTTTTCGGCCGCGCACTCGGCTGGGCGATCTTCGGACTCTTGCTTGGTCTGGCTGAAGGTGTCGTTGGAAAAAGTCAGATCTGGAAGGGAATGTTGGGCGGGTTCATTGGAGGCGCGCTGGGTGGCGTGCTGCTCGAAAGCGCGCACAACTGGTTAAGCAACCCCACCACCGGTAAAGCTGCAGGACTTGTCCTACTTGGTGCATCGGTGGGCGCGTTCATCTCACTCGTCACCGTATTGCTCTCGCGTGCCTGGTTTGAAGTCACCTCCGGGAAACTCAAAGGCACCGAGTTTATTCTCGACAAATTCATGCGTGCTGGCGGCCCGTCAGTCGCGATTGGCAGTTCCCCGCTTAAATCCGAGATTGTTTTACCCGACCCCGATATTGCCCCTCAACATGCCATGCTCACCGGCGATGGAATGAGTTTCTCGATCAAAGATATGAGCCTCGCAGGCACATATATTAATGGAAAAAAGATCGAGATCACCCATCTTACCAATGGGCAGAAGATTCGCATGGGCAATACCGAGATGATCTATCACGAAAAGAGGTAGCCATGCAGACCATAAAATATCGCTTCTTAATGACCTTTATGCTGCTCGCGTCTGCCGTGTTCGGTTCGCCAGCGACAGTCTTCGCGCAAGGTGATGTACATGTCCAAGTTACGCAAGTGGATAATTCAAAATTTCCGAATGTAACGGTCTATGTCTCAGTGACGAATGCTGCTGGTGAGCCAGTGGGTGTAGACCCCAGCACCATCCAGATTTCTGAGAACGGCACATTAATGCAGCCAACCGATATTCGAGGCGGCGGGCAGGGACAGGCCGCGCCACTGACGACCATGCTGGTGATCGATATCTCCGGCAGTATGGACAAAAACAATAAGCTTAGGGCAGCCAAGGATGCAGCTAAGACCTATGTCAGCCAAATGCGTCCTGGTGATCAGGCTGGTCTAATGACCTTTGATACAAAATCATATTACCCCCAGCCAGTCACTAACGACCTGGCAGCGCTTACCAATGCGATCGAGGGACTCCGATCCGGCAGTGATACGGCCATGTTTGACGCCCTCACCGAGGCGGAAAAAGCTTTGGACCCCGTCTCTGGGCGCAAGTCGATCATTGTGATGACTGATGGATTGGATAACCGCAGCCATGCTAAGGCTGACGATGTCATTAAACAGATTGGCCCAAGTGGACTTACGATTTCAACGATTGGCTTCGGTGATGCCAGTACGGCTTCACAGTCCGGCTTGGACGAGGGCGCCTTGAAATCCTTGGCGGAAAAATCTGGTGGCCTCTACAGTTATGCCTCAGATGCAGATGCTTTGAGCAAGCTCTACCAGCAGTATGGACTGAGTATGCAGAGCGAATACGCGATCACCTATGTTTCCCCACTAACTCTGCGCGATGGGGTCAATCGAAACTTGAATGTATCTCTTTCTACTGCAGCAGGCGTATCGGCACAGACCAATTACAACCCGGGTGGCGTTCTGCCCGAGGTAGGCAGCAAATCCTGGCCCTTGTTTGCCGGTATTTTGGGTGGGTTGATCTTGCTCTTGTTCATCCCCTTCCTTGTTGGTCTGGTTGGGCGCGGCGCGGGTGCGCTCAGCACTAATGGGATCGGCGGCGGGAGCAAGCGAAAAGGAAAAATCAAAATGTCGCAACCGGCCCCGGCTGGCAAGAGACCAAATATTAAGATCAAGTAAAAGAAAATAAAAGACGGTTCGCAATTCAATTGCGAACCGTCTTTTATTTGAAATAATACTTTAATTAAACCGGTCTACCTTGCGAATGACCATCACTACTTTGCCCTTGATCTCGAGAGACTCAGTCTTCTTGATCATGATGGGTTTCATGGTTGGGTTGGCAGGTTGAAGACGGTAGCCTTCTTTTTCCTTGTAAAAATACTTGAGCGTGGTCTCGTTCTTGTCATTTAACCACACGGCCACCATGTCGCCATTACGCGCGTCCTGTGCAGGCTTAAGGATGACGATATCCCCATCATTGATCATGGCATCGATCATCGAGTCACCTTGTACTTCCAAAGCGAAAAGATCTTTGCCTTTTTCCTTGTTTGGCATCAACGATGTTGCAATATCCACCGAATCTTCAGGAGTAAAGTTTCCAAAATCTCCAGATGGAACAGGAATAGGTTCACCTGCAACGATGCGGCCAAGAACTGGTATGCGCAGCATGTCACCCAGAGGGGTGTTGCCGGTCAAACGTACCCCACGCGAGATTTTGCGGTCGCGTTCGATGTGTCCACTTTTTTCCAGCTGGTCAAGGTAGTAATTGACAACTGAAGTGGATGAAATATCGCAGTCTTCACCAATCTCACGAATTGAAGGTGGGTGTTTATATTTGCGCTGGTAATCCTCAATGAAATTAAGGATCTTCTGGTGCCTTTCGCCCAGTCCTTTGCTTTTTCGTACCATCATCATTAGAGCCTCCTGCCAGTAGAGCGACTTGCATAAACAATCTTCGCTCATTTGTGCTATGAATAATACCCGAACGCTTGTTCTGTGTCAAGGATTTTTGAGGATGGAAAACCCTCAATCTCAGCAGTTTCTTTGTTAAGTTGATTTAGCAAAGTCCATTTAGATCTCAAATAAGGACAGGGAAATTCTCGCAGCACCTATCTTCGAAAGGAGCTTCCCAAGGGCGGATGGTGCTCTAATTAGCTCCTAGATTAAGCATTTTTAGGCTAGACTTCAAGAATTTTGATTTTCGTATTGAATATATTAATTTACATCTTGACAAAATCAATAAATTGCCTATAATTTTGTCTTAAATTAAGTAGAAGATATTAATTTGCTTGATGTTCTGTTCAATTTCTACAAGGAGTCTCCTGTGAACAACATACCTCCAGAGATCGCGGTGGAACTGAATCGTCGGAGAATAAAAGAAGAGATGGATGCCATTCGGTTGCAAGAAGAAGCCGAAAACGGGCGGAATTTCTTAAGTAAAAACCTGGCCGCATTAGGTGAATGGATGGTTGCTCGCGGCGAAAAACTGCGCAAACGACATTCCGCCTCAAACCAAACGAATTCATCAGAATTCACCAAAAGGGTCGCTTAGCATGTTCAATAACAGACTTGAGAAGATATCGAAACTTTATCGAGCATACCCACGTACATTCTGGATTGTTGTCGCGATCACCTTTATAGACCGCATTGGTGGAGCGCTGATCTTTCCATTTTTTGCACTTTACATTACGAGCAAATTTAACGTGGGTATGACAGATGTGGGTGTGCTATTCGCCGCATTTTCAGTGTCCAGTTTTGCGGGCAATGCAGTTGGTGGTGCAGTCACAGATCGTTTTGGGCGCAAGGGGATCATCATGTTTGGGTTGATCGCATCATCTTTTAGTACGGTCGCGATGGGTTTGATCGGTTCCTTTCATGCCTTCTTTTTCCTGGCGCTATTTGTCGGTATTTTATCGGACGTAGCTGGCCCAGCACAACAGGCGATGGTGGCGGATATCCTGCCTGAGGAAAAACGTGCTGATGGATATGGCATCTTGCGTGTGGCTTTCAATCTTTCAGTTGTGATTGGCCCGGCGATTGGTGGATTGCTTGCTGCCAGGTCCTACCTTTGGCTTTTTCTCTCGGACGCGGCAATCTCTTTATTTACCGTTGTGCTCATCGCTATCTTTTTGCCCGAGACGAAACCCGCGGTTCATCCAGATGCACCACAGGAGACCATCGGGAAAACATTTGCAGGATATGGCAATGTATTTCGCAATGTCGCTTTCATGATGTTCCTTGGCGCGGTGATGTTGGGTGTATTCACCTATGTAAACCTGAATACCACTCTGGGTGTATATCTTCGCAATGAATACAGCATACCTGCATCTGGCTATGGATATTTGTTGAGCTTGAACGCTGCGATGGTGGTGTTGATGCAGTTCCCGATCACGCGGCGGATCGAACATTTCCCACCGATGTTGATGATGGCGTTTGGGACTTTACTATATGCAATTGGCTTCTCCATGTATGGCTATGTGTCGACATATACCTGGTTCATCATTGCGATGGTCATCATTACAATTGGCGAGATGATCGTGTCGCCGGTTTCCCAGGCGCTCGTGGCGAGTTTCGCTCCCGAAGATATGCGCGGACGTTATATGGCCATCTATGGTTTTTCCTGGGGCATCCCATTTGCCGTGGGTCCCTATCTCGCGGGTCTGCTGATTGATGGACCCAAGCCTTATCTGCTCTGGTATGTGGCAGGGTTTGTTGGTATCCTTTCCACCGTTGGTTTCCTTGGATTGCATCGTACACGAAGCCAGCTGGCAAAAAATTCAAAGTCCGTGGCTGAAGCGGCCATACCTTAATTCTGGAGAAAATCTTTTATGAGACCCGCACCAACACGTTGCCCCATTTGCCAGTCTGAATTAACCGTTACTCGTTTGCATTGCTCATCGTGCGACACCACCCTTGAAGGCCAGTTTGTTTCGGGGCAGTTCACAAACCTTACTCCGGAACAAATGGAATTCGTATTCACTTTTGTCCGCTGTGAAGGCAAGATCAATCGCATGGAACAGGAAATTGGTCTTTCGTACCCGACAATTCGCAATCGTTTGCATGAAGTCATTCGCGCGCTGGGCTTTGAACCGGGCAAAGATGAACCTGCCGAAATTTCTCAGGAAAAGCGCAATAGCATTCTTGAAGAATTGAGCACCGGCAAGATCAGCGCGGAAGAAGCCACTCGTTTACTGCGCGGTGAGGAGGAATAACCCATGTCCAGGACAATTTCTGCAGGAAGCGCTCCAAAGATCTTAATTGAAACCGTCGGCGGCGATCTCAGCCTGGTGGGTTGGGACTCGGATGAAGTTTTGCTCAAGGGCGATGATGACGAAATACGCTTTCAGCAAAACGGTGAAGAGGTAAAAATCTCATGTGACGACGATATCTCGATCCGTGTGCCGAAAACCGCTTCCGTTCATATTCAACATATAAGTGGTGATGCATCCATTCGCGGAGTACTGGGCGGCATTGAATTAAAGGAGATCAGCGGGGATCTTTCCATTCGTGATGTAGATTCGGTTTCGATCGATACGATCGAATCGGACTTCAGCCTGCGCGGGGCAAAAGGGAGTTTGTACGTCAAAAAAGCACAAAGTGACGTATCCATTCGTGAGGTGGGAGGTAATGTTTCACTTGAATCAGTTGCTGACGATCTTGCTTTGCGCGATGTGCGCGGTAATGTCAGCGCGAACGTGAGTGAAGACGTGGTGCTGTATCTTAATCCGCAACCCGGAAATTCCTATTCGATCACGGCAGGTGATGATATTTTATTGGTGATGCCTCCCAAAGCGAACGCGACACTTACATTGAATGGCGATGAGATCTCTGTGGATTGGAAGGGTATTGAACATGTTGAGGATGCCACATCGCGGGTGATTACGTTGGGCGATGGTTCGGCGATGATCACACTGAACGCTGGCGGCGATATCCGCATATCCAATCAATCGGATGCCGGTGAATCGGCTGAGGATTTTGGTAACTTTGCAGGCATTGGCGTGGACTGGTCCGGGTTTGGCGAACGCATTTCACGCCAGGTGGAACAGGCCACACGTCGGGCAGGGCGGCAGGCAGAAGAAGCGGCCCGCCGGGCAGAACGCGCAGGCCGGCGTGTGAACGCAAAACTAAATGTAGGTGTAGGCCGCTGGAATTGGGATGTCTTTCAAAAAGGCGGACCGGTCCCGGCGAAGCCTCAAGCCTCGGAAGAAGAACGTATGGCCATTCTAAAAATGCTGCAGGAAAAAAAGATCACTGCCGACGAAGCCGATAAACTGCTGGCTGCTCTGGAAGGGGATTCGTAATTTCCCTTTTTGGGTAAAGAAAGGATGACTTGGAATGAACATGATAAAAAAAGTAACTACATTTTCTAATGCGGCAGAGTATCATCCCTATGACACCAATTTGTCAGCGGTCTTCGAGCAGATTAAAAATATCATTCAGCAGACCCTCCCAGGCATTCAGGTTGAGCATGTTGGAAGCAGTTCCATTCCAGGTGTGGGAGGCAGGAATGTGATCGATATTGCAATTCCGACGATAGATCTAGACCAGACCTCTATCAAAGACCAATTAAAGGCGCTTGGTTTTCAGGATGCTCCATTTCGACATTTTCTACCGATCCTGATTGGTTCGGTTTCCCACCAGTCCAAAGAATATGCGATTCTGCTGTATGTCTTATCGCTCGATTTGGACGTTTATAAAGACTGGATCATTTTTCGGGATTTCATGCGTACTCATCCTGATGATGCACATGCGTATGATCAAGTGAAACAAGAAACCATCGCGGCGGGGAAAATCAACGGAGCGAATTACCAGCAAGCCAAAACACCTTTTCTTGTTTCAACGATGAAAAAGATCAAGATGAGCGTCGCCGTGCAAGGAGATTCATAATGTCTTCTGAAGAACGTAGGAAGATCCTGCAAATGGTTTCAGATGGAAAGATCAGTGCCGAGGACGCGGCCAAACTGATGCGCGCGTTGGACGAACCTGCTGACGAGGAAATAGAAGTGATCGAAGCCGGAACAGGTCCACGGTCACGCGTGAATGAGACGCCGGAGTTTGAAGATGTCCGCAAACGTGTCATGCGTTGGGCCATGATCCCGTTATGGGCTGGAGTCTTCGTCACGATCTTAAGCGCCTGGGGCATGTACACTGTTCAACAGAACGCGGGATATAACTTCTCGTTCTTTTGCCTGAGCGTGCCGTTATTTTTTGGCATCCTACTGGTGGTGCTTGGTGCGGGAGGTATGGGCGCGCGCTGGATCTATGTCAATGTGGACCGGACGCAGGCGCACGATTGGCCGAAAAATATTACAATTGCGCTTCCGCTTCCTCTTGGATTGGTGAGCTGGTTTCTGAAAAATTTTGGGATGTACATCCAGGGGCTTAAGAAAACAAGCGTGGACGAAGTCGTTCAGGCAATTGCCATGACAAAGTCCATTCGTGAACCGTTGATCGTAAATGTCGACGATGGCGATGACGGTGAGCGCGTTCAAGTATTTATTGGTTAGGAGATTGATATGGCAAACAGTGAAGAGCGCATGAAAATATTAAAGATGATCGAAGAGGGAAAGATCAGCGCGGATGAAGGTTCAAAGCTACTGGCCGCCCTAAGCGATACTCGTCGCAGTATCCCGATGCCGCCGCGTCCGCCCGGCATGGGTAATTCTGCGCGCTGGCTGCGCATCCGCGTGACGGACACGCGCACGGGCCGCTCGAAGGCCTCTGTGCAGATCCCCCTTGCGCTCGTGGACGCCGGCATGAAAATCGGTGCACACTTTGCACCTGAAGTGGAAGGCGTGGATATGTCCAACGTGATGGAAGCGCTGCGCATGGGCGTGACCGGCAAGATCATTGACGTGACCGACGATGAAGATGGGGAACATGTTGAAATTTATGTGGAGTAAGTCCTAAGCCGGCTTTTCCTATCTGAAATGAAACAACCCTCGCAGGAGGGTTGTTCGTATTATTCGGTTATGATATTTTTCTGAAACTTGAGGAGACGTATGGATTCAAAAACTAAACCCACCGGCATGTTCGGCTTCACGCTCGTCTGGCTCGGTCAGATTGTCTCTGTGCTTTCCACACAGATGACCACGTTCGCGTTATCGATCTGGGTATTTGAAAAAACGGGCAGCGCCACGGCGCTTGGCCTGATGCAGGTATTTTTCATCACGCCCTTTTTATTGATCTCGCCGCTGGCCGGCGTGATGGTGGACCGTCACAATCGCAAGATGATGATGATGGTCAGTGACCTGGGTGCAGGGCTTGCAACCGTCGCTGTATTGGTGTTGCAGGCTTTTGGCGTTCTGCAAATATGGCATTTGTATGCAGCTGCGATCTTTCAGGGTCTGGGCAATGCGTTTCAGTGGCCGGCCTACTCTGCCGCGATCACTACCATGGTCCCGAAGGAACAATATGGTCGCGCGAATGGAATGATGTCGCTGGTGGAGATGGGTCCGGGCGTCTTTGCTCCCTTACTGGCGGGCGCACTTTTGCCAATCATTAGCTTAACCGGGATCTTGTCATTAGACGTGATCACATTTGTATCGGCAATTATTGTGTTGACTCTTGTGCACATTCCACAGCCGGCGCGTACTACAGAAGGCGCACAGTCTCAGGGAGGTATTTTGAAGGAGGCGGCGTTCGGTTTTCGTTATATTTTTGCCCGTCCAGGCCTGCTTGGATTGCAACTGGTGTTCTTCTTTGGTAACCTGTGTTTTGGGATCGCCTTTGCTGCGGTTGCTCCGATGGTATTGTTGCGTACGGGAAATAACAGTGCCAGCCTGGGATTGGTTCTTTCGGCGGGAGCCATTGGCGGCGTGGTTGGGGGCGTGTTCATGGGCGCATGGGGAGGCTTCAAGCGCAAGGTGCATGGTGTGCTGGCCGGCTGGATGGTTGGTAGCGCTTTCTTTGCACTTGTAGGTGTCGGTACATGGATCCCGCTTTGGGTCGGCGCGCTTGCTCTATGTACACTCTGCGGCCCGATCATTGACGGTTCGAATCAGGCGATCTGGCAATCGAAGGTCGCGCCGGATGTGCAGGGACGTGTGTTTACTTCACGAAGGTTGATCGCATGGATCACGAATCCCATCTCACCATTGATCGCTGGCTTGGCGGGGGATTATTGGCTTGAGCCTGCGATGCGTTCCTCAAATGCATTCTCCTCAATATTTGGATCGATCGCTCCGATCGGACCTGGTGCCGGTATGGGTTTGATCGTCTTTTTCGCTGCCCTTGGAGGAATATTGGCGGGGGGAACTGGATATTTCGTTCATCATATTCGCGATGTCGAAACGGTATTACCCGATCATGATGCCTTGCCGAAAGGTGAAATAGCTGTGACTTCATGAAAACAATTTTCGACGGGGATGCTTCGCGACCCTACGCAGAGCGAATAACAAAATAGGATGTTGACAACATTGGTAAATGACCTCGAATTATGACAATTTTAGCAAAGCGTCAATCAATTACTTATATAATTCTGTTCATCCTTCTTGCGTTCAGATTTTCTACATCAATAGCCAGTCTCATAGCCCATAGCCATTTCAGTACGGAAACAATTCCGGACTGGATGGGACAATTTGAAAAGTGGAGTTATTTGATTTTCCTGTTGGGCAGCTTTCCCCTGATGACTGTGGTTATGATTTTACATAGAGATAATTTGAGGATCCTGAATATGGATCGTCCCTTTATGCTCATATTCTTATGTTCTGGATTGCCAATAATATTGGAGTCCTACGCAGTCAATTGGTTGGCCGGCATACTCCAGGCGGTGGTCGCGATTTGGATTATTTATGGTCTATGGAGCAACAAGTTTGTGTTCGGGGACATCAGCCCAAACATATGGTGGAGTTTCTTGTTCGTTATAAGCATTTTTGTCATATCTCTTATTGTAATCAGCAGCTCCCTCAACATTCCCAAAATAGAACAATACGCATTGTATTTCTTTTCAGATACAATACCCAACTCGACCTATGAGGAGGTAATCTATAGAGGAATTCTGTGGATGTTTTTAAGCGATATGAAGTTGAGCGAATGGCGGATATTCCTTTTCCAAGCTTTTTATTTTGGGTTTCTCATTTAGACCAAATGTTGGGAAATCCTCTCAATTTTTGGATATTTACACCTGTAGTTAGTTTATTATTAGGATATATCGTTTTGCGCTCAAGGTCCATTAGCCCTAGTAGTATTGCACATATGCTGATTAATCTTCTTTATGGGTTCGTTTTGTTGTCTTTCTAAGTAGTCGACTCAAACTTGATAATGCTCCTTGACGATAGGTGAATGATGGAATCCAGAACGAAATTCTCGGTTGTGAAACTCTTTATCAGGAACGTGTTGGCTCTGGAAATGGGAATGCTTGTTGTCGCCGGCCTCATTACATGGCTCCTAGATGTCAATTTTGGAATGATTTTGTTGATAGCGGGCATAATAATTGGCGGAATTGGTGCATTTCTTAGCGCCCCAGATCCTACTGCCCCAGACAACCCAAGGAATCTGTCATTCAAATATATAAATAGGCCGAATAAGAGATTGCAGGATCAAGAAATTTACAATATTGACCATTCAACACCGAGGTTCGCCCTAGAAAATGTGATGCTATACGCGGGCTTAGTGGCGATTATATTGAGTATTCCATTTCTAATTCTCTTGATATTCTCAAAATGATATTCAAGGCGTACATGGAAAAGGGATTGTTGGCTGTGCTATTCTCCCGTCACCTACCCGTTTGTCCAGTGACGAACCATCCCTTTCGGCGATACACTCCAAACATGATCCCGCTATACTGAACTCATAAGGAGATAAACAATGGCTAAAAATATTTTTACTGAACTTTCAGATGCAATGGCAGAAGCCGCAGAACATGCTGGGAAATCGACAGTGCTGGTGGACGCACGCAAAAGATTCCCTGCAAGCGGTGTGGCGATTTCTGCAGATACAATTTTGACCGCAGATCATGTCGTCGAACGCGATGAAGATGTCAAAGTTATCCTCCATGATGGAACAGAACTGACGGCCAAGCTCGCTGGTCGCGACCCTGGGTCTGACCTCGCTGTATTGAAGTTGGATAAAGCCTCAGCCACCGCCGCGGAGGTTTCAAAGACCCCCGCGCGTGTTGGTCAGTTTGTATTGGCAATCGGGCGACCTTCATCCAAAGGAATCGAATCCAGCTTTGGGACGGTCAACGCCATCGGTGGCCCGGTCCGCACTGGGCGCGGCAGCATGTTGGAGCGCTTCATCAAAACCGACGTCGTTTCATATCCCGGCTTTTCGGGTGGTCCATTAGTGAATGGCGATGGCACGATCTTTGGGATCAACACTTCCGGCTTTAGCAGCGGCTCGGCGATCACCATCCCAGCTGACATTGCATGGAAGATCGCGGCGATTCTCGAGAAAGATGGCAAGATCAAGCATGGCTATCTTGGAATCCGCAGCCAGACTGTAGACATTCCTGAAGACTCGAAGAAGTCACTCAAGCGCGAACAGTCCACAGGCCTGTTGCTCATTGGTCTTGAATCCGATAGCCCCGCCGGAAAAGGTGGACTCATGGTTGGCGATATTCTCGTTGGTGTAGCCGGTACTGCGATTGAACATCACGACCAGTTATATACAAGCTTAAGCGGGGATGTAGTGGGCAAATCCACTGCTATAGACGTTTTGCGTGGCGGCAAGTTGGAATCGCTCAAGGTCACTGTTGGAGAACGGTAATTGATCCGTGTAACGATCCTCTCGCCGAATCATGCTTTGCGGGTTGGCTTGCGCGAAATGCTAAGCAATCAATCCGGAATCAAGATGCTTGGCGAAGTAGTTGATCTGGAGGACGTAAATCTAAAGGAGACCGAGGTGCTGATATTGGCCTCGGTCTCTTCTGCACAATTAAACGAAATTCAAGTTGATGCTTTTGGTCTCTTATTATTGACGGATGATCAAGATCAGGCTCGCCAGCTTTTGGATTCAAACATGCGTGCCTGGGGAGTGATCTCTGCAAGTGCCACAAGTGATGAATTGGTCGCGGCGATCCGTGCAGTGGGGGAAGGTCTTTGGGTGGGCGCGCCCGGCCTGATGCGAGGTCTGATGCGTTCCCTGAGGCGAGCAGACGACCTCGGCGAAGAATCTCTGGTTGAGGCGTTGACCGCGCGGGAGAAGGAAGTCCTGCAATGGATGGCAGAGGGGCTGGCAAACAAACAGATCGCAATGAAGCTTGGCATCAGTGAGCATACGGTCAAGTTTCACCTGTCTTCTTTATATGCCAAGTTGAACGTATCGAGCCGGACAGAGGCGGTAAAACGGGGCTTGGGCCTCGGTTTGATCTCTTTGTGACCTTATTTTCTTTTTCTTCGAAATATCAGGGGGACGGTAACAATCAATACGATCAGAAATCCCATGGCGACGATGCCATTTGTGGAGCCGATCACTGAGTTGTCTTCCGGGGTGGGTGTGATAGTTACCTGCGCATGCAGGGCGGAGGCGGCAGGCTGGTTAAACGTGGAGAGGATAAACACTCCTGCGACGATGATAAAAAGCAGAATCGCAGCACTCAAAATTTGTGATGACTTCATCGTTTTCTTTAGTTTCGATTGTATCATGTCTTAAAAATCTCTCATTTCACACCTTATATGTACTTTTTTGTACTTTCATTGTATAATCCCCGAGTCGTTTGCTGACAGGCTCAGCAAATGGTTTTAATCGGAGAATCTCATGGAATTTTCTATGGAAGCCGCCCTTTTATCTCTCGTCCTGATGTTCATCGGGACGGGTTTTATGTACGTATACAGTGCAGCTTTGTGTTCTCATCATAATCTTTTCATCTCTTCATTAATATTCCAACCCTTGAGGTAATAATGCGCCCGCCGCCGTGACCAGACGGCGGCGTGGTGCTTAAGTTCTTTTCAGGAGCATCCATGATCAAGAGATTTATTGACTGGCTGAAACAGCCGCTGGGTCTGATCGCGGTGGGGATCGTATTTCTGGCAGCGTTCAGTTTGGTAGCCTATGGTATTAGTATTACGCAGCAGGTGCCTGAACAGCCCATTCAATTTCCACATCGGACACATATTGGTTTCGGCATTCAATGTTTATATTGCCATCCAGGCGCGGCGAAAGGTCCTTCGGCCGGGATCCCCTCCCAAGCAAAATGTTGGGGATGTCACCAGCAGATCGCGAAGACCGATACCAGCCCGTTACTTGCACCATTAAAAGAGGCGGTTGAAAGTGGTACGCCCATTCAATGGGTGCCAGTGGCACAAGTGCCGGACTTTGTTCAATTTAACCATCGTGCGCACATTGCCGCCGGACAAAACTGTGAGAACTGTCATGGTGACATGTCGAAAGTAACTGTTGCACAGAATCCCCAGATATTTAACATGGGCTTCTGCTTGAATTGTCACAGGAAAATCGGCGCGAACGACCCTGAAAAATTAACCAAGCTTACCGATTGTGGCACGTGCCATTATTAAACCGGGCGAAAGGATATTATCGAGATGACTGACAAATTTTCCCGGCGTGATTTTCTAAAATTGGCCGGTGTGGGCGCGGCGACTAGCGCAATCCTCACTGGGTGTGGGCCGTCTGCGCGCTACGTTAAACGTGAGCCGTACATGAAGATGCCCGAATACACCTACAACGGCTTGAGCACGTATTACGCTACAACCTGCCGCGAATGCGCAGCAGGATGCGGTCTTGTGGTACGGACGATGCAGGGACGCGCTCTTAAGACTGAGGGCAATGTAAATAATCCACTTAATCTCGGCAAGACTTGCGCGCGTGGCCAGGCCACATTGCAGGGTTTGTATAATCCACATCGTATCCAGGGTCCCGTCAAGCATTCACGCGGGGACAGATTGTATGAAGCTGCGGCCGATCCTCTGCTTGATGAATTTAAAAATACCGACTCGAATATGAGTTGGGATGATGCTATTCAGGTTGTAGCTGACTCTTTGAAAAATAACAAGCCCGAGGAGATCGCTTTCCTGATGGGCATGGCGCCGGATCATCTCTTTGATCTGGTCACTGATCTTGCAGCCGCGACTGGGATCAATCCCCCGGTCCGTTTCGGTGCGCTTAGCATGTTCGAGGCACGTGCAACCTTAAGCAAGGCAGCCCAGAATCTTTTTGGTGAAACCGGTTTACCCTTCTTTGACATCGGTGGGGCACAAGTTGTATTTTCTTTCGGCGCAAATTTCCTCGAGACCTGGCTCTCTCCCGTTGCATACACCCGCGGTTTCGCAGGTCTGCGTGAATCAAAAACCAAGAAGCGCGGTTATTTTGTTCAATTTGAATCACGCATGTCTCAGACAGGTGGCAAGGCAGATGAATGGATTCCCGTCCGACCCGGCACGGAAGCAATGGTGGCTCTGGCAATTGGCCGCCTCGCATTAGGGTCGCAGGGTGGGCCTCTCCCGCGTGCGTTTGCAGATGTCGATCCGCTTGATGTTGCTTCCAAATCCGGTGTGAAATTTGAAACGCTTCAAAGGCTTGCTGCCATGTTCGCAGCTTCAGCTGGCTCACTCGCGATTCCCGGCGGCGCGGCGCTTGGCCAAAGTAATGGGCTTGCAGTGGCGGAAGCTGTGCTTGCCTTGAACGCGATCCCGGATAATTTTGGAAAACCCGGCGGTGTATTGTTCTCTGCCTTTGCTCCAAATCAGACAGAGTATCATGGACCGGCCTCTGCCAAAGAGATGCAGGATTTTATACAGAAGATGGCCGATGGCAAGTTCAAAGTATTGTTTATTCATGGAGTTAACCCGGCATTCGAATTGCCGGTTTCTCTAGATTTTGCCGGCGCCTTAAAGAATGTAAAACAAGTCATATCGTTCGCGACTTTCCCAGATGAAACTGCTGTATATGCAGATTACATTTTCCCAGAGCGCCATGGTCTTGAATCATGGGGCTACCAGCGGGTTGCAACCGGCACGGCACATCCCGTACTTTCCGGCGCGCAGCCGGTTGTATCAGGTGTGTATAAACCCGACTCTGATGAGTTGCTTTATGACGCGCGAGCCACAGCTGATGTTCTGCTCACTGCAGCGCAACTTGCTGGGGGTACATTTGCTGAAACCCTGCCTTTTAAAGATGAGGTGGAATTCATTCAGAGCAAGATCGCCCCTCTCATGGGCGAAGCAGATGGTTTTTTCTCTGCAGCTGATATTGATACCTTCACAGCCTATTTCCAGCAGTATGGTGGCTGGTGGAAGTTAAGCGGAGCATTGGGGACTCCTAATCCCGCCGATGTGCTGAACCGTGCCCTGAACGGTACGGAATCTGAATTTGTGGGTGATGGTGAATATTTCCTCCTGCCGTTCGTTTCGCCCACGCTTGCAGAAGCCGGCGCGAACAAACCGTGGCTGCAGGAATTACCGGATCCCACTACGACTGTTGTGTGGAATACCTGGGTTGAAATGAATCCCGAAACCGCAAAGAAACTTGAGATCGATGATGACGATGTAGTGAAGATCGTGAGCGAAGCCGGGGCATTGGAAGTGCCGGTATACAAATATCCGGCTATTCGTCCAGACACGATCGCGATTCCCTTTGGTCAGGGTCATACTGCATATGGTCAATATGCTGAAAATCGCGGCGTAAATCCCGCAGACTTATTTGGTGATCACTTTAATCAGGCGGGCGATCTTGCCTTTGCCGGTATGAAAGTGAAAATTGAAAAGACCGGTAAAAAGCAGCAGCTTTCACGCCTCGAGGGCAAGGTTGGCGTATATGGGTTTACAAAGGAATAGGAGAGATCTTATGACTACTGAATTAGAAACTCCCGGGTTTACAAATACTTCTGAAGCAGACCTGGCAGGGCGTTGGGGATTGGTCATCGACCAGGATATTTGCACGGGTTGTCAGGCTTGTGTTGCTGCATGTTCCATGGAAAATAACGTACCCTTTGTCGGCGAAGCGGATGCCGGTTACGGCCGTGCCATGCACTGGATCCGAATCGAACGTCTATGGAAAAGCACGGAATATCCGGATGTCAAAATGACCTCTTTCCAACCGACGATGTGCCAGCAGTGTCACAATGCGCCATGTGAACCGGTTTGCCCGGTCTACGCTTCGGTTCACAGCCAAGCTGAAGACCTTAATTTACAGGTATATAACCGTTGTGTAGGTACGCGTTATTGCGGTAATAACTGCCCCTATCAGGTTCGCGCTTTCAACTGGCGTGATTATACAGATGCACGAATTCGTCCTGGATTGAAAACTTTACAAAACCAGCTAAACCCCGATGTGACTGTCCGCCGCCGCGGTGTAATGGAGAAATGCACCTTCTGCATCCAGCGCATTCACAAGGCAGAAGATAAAGCCAAAGCCGAAGGACGTGAAGTACAGGACGGTGAATTCACGACTGCTTGTGCGCAGGCTTGCCCGGCCAATGCAATCACTTTTGGCCGCATTGATGACCCTGCTTCAAAAGTAAGCCAGGCCGCCATCACCAGCCGCGCGAGTCATTTGCTTGATGAGCTTGGGACATTGCCACGCGTGACGTATTTGGCAGGCGGTGGTTAATGGCGACTTATGCAAAGCCTTTAGCTCGCCCAAAACAGCATGCAGAAGAAGAGCATGAAGAAAACCCACGCGAACATTTGATGCATGACCCCTTGCCACGCGGTCAAATGAACGCGATGGTAATGGAGTCAATGAACGAAACCAATCCATTGTTCTGGGTGATCACTGCTGTGCTGGCGGTCATTGTTCTTTTTGCTTTGGGATATGAATGGTCTGTCCTGATCCTGCAAGGACAGGGCACGGCAGGTGTTACTCGTCCTGATTACTGGGGCGTGTTCCTCGTCAATACCGTGTTTTGGATCGGTATCAGTCATGCAGGCACATTCATCTCTGCAATTTTACGTGTCTTGAAAATAGAATCCCGTCGTCCATTCACCCGTGCGGCAGAATTGATGACCACCTTTGGCCTGGTCCAGGCTGGCTTGAGCATCTTCATGCACCTGGGACGTGTCTGGTTGGTATATTGGATGTTTCCGATCCCGAATGAGCGTACCATTTGGCCCGACTTCCACTCACCCTTGATGTGGGACCTCATGGCAATCACAACGTATCTTTTGTCCAGTACCATGTATTTATTTCTGCCGCTTATCCCAGACTTGGCAATGGCGCGCGATCGTACAGAAGGTGGCTGGAAAAAGATATTTTACAAAATTCTGGCATTAGGCTTCCGCGGCACGGAAGGTGAATGGAAAAATCTCACCACGGCAATGAATATCTTTGCCTTTGCAATCATCCCTGTAATGTTCTCAGTCCATACGATCGTGTCCTGGGATTTTGCCATGGCAACACGCCCGGGCTGGTCATCGACCGTCTTTGGTCCTTACTTTGTTATCGGTGCTTTGCATTCGGGCATGGCAGCTGTAGCCATTGTTTTGTTCTTACTCCGTTCGACGATGAAACATTACAAATATTTCATTCGACCGGAACATTTCAATACCATGGGGATGTTGATGTTACTGGTCTCGATGGCTTGGGCGTATTTTTACTTCAATGACTATATCGTTCCGTGGTATGGCGGCGATAAATGGGATAAGCTCGTTCAGGAATATACCGAGAAAGGCCCCCTGGCATATCTTTGGTTCACAATGTTAATCGTAAATATTGTCATCCCGTGGGCAACCTTATGGAATAAGAAGTGGCGTGAGACGCCCTGGTTGTTGGCGATCGTTGGTCTCCTGATCAATGTTGGCATGTATATTGAACGCTACCTCATTATTCCTGTAGGTGTGACCATCAATCGCATGCCGTTTACCTGGCGCCAATATTATCCGCGCATTGAGATCCCAATGACAATTGGGACATTTGCCTTGTTCCTCTTGCTATATATGCTGGCTTCCCGATTAATTCCTTTGATCCCCGTCTGGGAGGTCCAGGAGGGTCAGGAGGCTCATATGATTCGCAAGATGGGCAAAGCTGAAATTTCAACACTAAGCGACATGGAATAAAGAGAGGCTTAATTATGTCTGAAGCAATTACACTTCTTGCCATGTTTGAAGACTTCGAGCCCGCTTCTAAAGGCGTTGAGAAATTACACGAATTGGGTTTGAACGACGATGATATGAACGTCATTTCAGGGATTCCCATCAAGAACACCATTTTAGGCAGGCCATCTGCAATTACCTATGTGTCACGCATTGGCATGTTAGGGGCGGGTATGGGAGTGGCCTTGGGCATCTTCCTGATCTACGGTATCCCATATCTCTATCCACTACTGGTTGGTGGGCAACCCATCTTTCCCGTGCCTCAGGGCCTCATCATTGCCTTCGAGATGACCATGCTTGGACTAATGGGCTTTTCCTTCCTTGGAATGTTTATAGATAGCGGCTTCCCTTCTTATACACCAAAGGAATATACGCCCGAAATTAGTGATGGGAAGATCGCAATACTTTTTAGTTGCCCAGCTCAAGATCAAAAGAAATTTGAGGATGCTTTGAAAAAATTGGGAGCTGAATCGGTCCATCCTGTGGAGGCCCGTCAACTATGAGTACCAGTCTTGGCGTTATTATCAAACGCCTCTTGATCATTTTTGCGGTCGCAGGTATTGGGTTTGCAGTCATGCTGGCTTTTTCGTACGATATTATCAAAATTGACTGGGTCAGTTTCATGGAATTACAACCCTCTTACGGTACACAAGAGGAGCCTCTTCCGGTACCCGCGCGATCGATCCCAATCGAAGGCCCGGCTTATGTTGCTGGCGCAGGCGCGCCCGCCAACCCGGTTCCGGCAGATGAGACGTCTATCGCACGTGGTCACCAAATATTTCAGACTACCTGTCTGATGTGCCACGGTGACGAAGGAAAAGGAAACGGTCCGATCTCGGCTTTCCTGATCAAGAAGAAGCCTGCAAATCTTACGAGTGACCTTATTCAAAACAAGGATGATGGTACGTTGTTTCTTACCATAAGTAATGGTTCTGCTTCTGGTTATATGCCTGCAATGAATGAAAACCTTTCTGTCCGCGAACGCTGGGACGTGGTCAATTATCTACGCACACTCAGAGTTGTGGGACAATAGGGAGAGTTCCGAATGAATGACGACGTTCGAAAATATATCTACGGCACGTTGATCGTCTTTGTAACTGGTGTATTTCTATGGATCAGTTTCCTGTTTGTGAACGCCTGCGGATTCACTTTAACCTGCAAGCGCGGCGCACTCCCGGTATATCGCACGCCTATCCCAACACTGTTGCCTGCCACCTTACCTGCAAGGGAAACCGGCAATGGGCAGGTAGCTAAATCGGATCAATGTCGGGTCGCTGCGGTCGATTTAATTGGTGCCTGGGTTGAGGCGGGCGCTTCGGACACGACAGCCTTTCAGTTCACCGACGTCAATGGACAACATTGCGAATCCACCTACAAGGAGGTCGAGCCTCTCTTCATAGAAGCTAACTTTTGGTACCCCGGTTCAATTTCCTGTGTATCCTGCCATTCTGTGGATATAACGATTTCGCCCGCACAGTTGGATTTGAGCAGTTATAAAGGTATTATGGCCGGCTCCCGCCGTGCAGACGCAAACTCCAAAGGTACAGATATTCTTGGCAGTGGTGATTGGAAAAGCTCGCTGTTGTATCAATATCTTTCAAGTACTAAAGCCGATGTCCCGGGTCATACCGCGGATATATCTGGTTTGGTGATCTTTGCAGGAAAACCACTCCCGCTCCCACAGCCGACAGAAACTCCGGTCCCGGCAGTGGAATTGACAGTGACACCAACCCCATAATACTGACAGAATCGAAGCGGCACAATCAACTGATTGTGCCGCTTTTTTTATTTGATGGAGTAGGTTGGATTCGAATATCATCCTCTCAATGGGGGCGCGAGAACTTGCAATGAAAAACGCCTCAACCAGCGAGGCGTTTTTTTGGCGGAGAGGGCGGGATTCGAACCCGCGAACCTTTGTGGGTTACACGCTTTCCAAGCGTGCGCGCTAAGCCAGACTACGCGACCTCTCCATTTTCCATTAGAGCGGGCGAATTATACCATGTGAAGTTTATATGCTGGCCGAGAAACATAATTTTTGATCTTGTTAATTGAGAAAATCGATATCCTACTATTTTCCTGCTTCTGCATCCTGAGCACAACGAAAGCCGCGGCTAAGCCCGGGGGATTGTGGTTCATGTCGTAAACGATTTGTAACAAAGATCTCATGCTCATCTTCATTATAGGAAGTACTACGCAGCGAACGTTCTTGTCCATTTTCAGGTCCTTGAGGGTTGGCGTATGGAGAATAGCTATAGTAGTCGGGGTCATACCAGTCTGCCACCCATTCACGGACATTTCCCGACATATTGAGAACTCCATAAGGACTTGCTCCCAAGGGATAACGATAAGATGAAACCGATTCGCCGATCAGGGCGCTGCTAAAGTTTGCCAGACGGGGGCTTGGCGCTTCGTTTCCCCACGGATACATCCGTCCATCTGTTCCACGCGCGGCTTTCTCCCATTCGGCTTCCGTGGGCAGGCGCCTGCCTGCCCATAGACAATATATGCTGGCCTGATCCCAGGTAATATAAACTATCGGATGATCCCGGTATATCCAGTTATTGTAATAAGTATTATGCGCTGCAGGTGCTGCACAGCCAGTGGCTCGCATGCATTTCAAATACATGGCATTAGTCACCTCAACGCGATCCATCCAAAAGGCGTTTAGATAAACAATATGTTGAGGGGAGCTAACTACCTTCGACTCATGTACTATTCCCATGGCAAATTCCCCTTTTGGGATATACATCTGCTCCATGCCATCTATTGCCGATCTCTTTTGGTCAATCGGTATGACGGATGACCTTCTGCCCAAATCGAATGATGCAAGGTCGAAACGGACCTTCTCTTCTGTCAATGTCCCATTTTTATAAGATTGAAACAAACGAAGAACGACGTCTAAATTCCAAATGATAAGATAGCTAAAAAATACCAGAATTATCAGTGCGATTGCACGATATAGTTTTTTGGGTCCAATATTCATGATGCTTATTCCAGCAGGAATTTTCTTGTCTCAATATAAGCTTTTTCTTGCAGACTTACTTTCCTAATTTCTTTTTCATCGCTGTAGTCAATGCTGGAACAATCTGGAACAAATCTCCAACCACACCATATCTTGCAACTTTAAATATCGGGGCATCCGCATCTTTATTGATCGCTACCACCATTTTTGCAGCACGGATGCCTGCCAAGTGCTGGATCGCCCCGGAGATTCCACAAGCGATATATAAATCAGGTGCAACGACTTTACCGGTTTGTCCCACTTGATTGGAATAGGGAATGTATCCCGCATCTACGGCGGCGCGTGAGGCACCTACTGCACCACCTAAAACTGTCGCGAGATCTCCCACTAATTTGAATCCCTGGTGTGCGCGCCAGATTTCAGCTTGCTTTTCATCGAGACCGGCAGGTGGCTGTAAAGATGGATTATTCGACACGCCGCGTCCACCCGAGACAATGACTCCCGCGTCGCCGAGGCTGACCCCAACTTCAGCCACATTATAGCCTTCAACGGTTGTCAGAGCATCTGTTTTTGCATCCACTTTTGTGATCTTGCCGGTTCGCCCCGCTTCCTGTTCAGGTTTTGGAAAAGCGCGTCCGCGCAAGGTGATCAATTGCGGCTTGCCGGAGGACGTTGCTTTCTCGAATAATTTGCCTTCATAGATCGGGCGAGTCACAATAACCTTATCGCCCTTCACTTCAACTGCTGTTGCATCAGTTAATACACCACTGTTTAGGTCAATGGCAGACATGGCGGCCATCTCGCGGGTACGCGTCGTGGTGGGAAATAGGATCAACTCCGGGCTTTGTGATGAAGCGAGCGCGGATAAAGTAGAGGCATATACTTCGACGCGAAAATCCTTGAGGGCGGAATCATCTGCAATGAAGACTTCGTCTGCACCATATTCGCAGGCTGCTTTTGCTATCAGGTCAATACTTGAACCAAATACGATTGCGCTGACCGGGCCGAATGATTTTCCAAGCCCAAGCGCCTCCCACGAAGCGGGCTGGACCTCACCTTTGAAATGATCGATATAAACAAAAGTTTTCATAACACTTTCTCCGCGAGGATCTTCTCGGCTAGTTTTTCGGCGATCTGTTCCGGGCCGTCGCCGGTGATAATCTCAACGACGGTTTCGCGCACGGGTGGGTTCATCAATTCATTGCGCGTGACAATAGCCGCAGGTGCTGATATGCCAAGATCATTTAATGACCATACAGCGATCTCGGCCTTGGCAGCTTTGCGGATTCCCATGAACGAAGGATAGCGCGGTTCGCCAATACTTTGCACAACGCTGACTACAGCAGGTAATTTCGCTTTGACACTTTGCCTGCCTTCTTCGATCACGCGTTCCACCTGTACATTTCCTGCATCGACTTTGATTCGTCCGGCCAACCCAAGCATTGGCCACCCAAGAACCCGCGCGGTCTGTGCCGGAGTGAGTCCTGCACCGTTATCGAGGGTCTGACGCCCGAAAACGACCAGATCGACACCGCCGATCTTGTTGATCGCCGCGGCGAGGACACGCGCCGCGGCTTGCGTGTCTAAATTCGCAAGGGCCGCATCTGAAATCAAGATGGCCTCATCTGCGCCCATGGCGAGCGCGTGCTTGAGTGCCTCCTTTGCCGATTCGCCTCCTACGCATAACGCGGTTACCGTCCCATTGCCGGCTTCTTTTTGTTGAAGCGCGCCTTCGACCGCGTACTCGTCGAACGGGTTGATGACCAGTGGTGCCTCTCCCCATGAGATTTTTCCGTTCTCGGCTTTTACTTTTGCCTCCGAGTCTGGCACTTGCTTGATGCATGCAATGATTTTCAAGAGCTGCTCCTTTAAGCAAGGCTTGAACTGCTGATGATCTTCCCAGTCCGTAAATCTAATTCGGAAAGATGGCCATTGATCGTATATGTCGAAAGGGTATAGTCGTCGTTCAATTTCACGCGCGAGAACAAGGTCCTAGGATCAGGTTTCTCTGCCTTCCAGATGATCTCCCCATCTGAGCCGAGAAGATACAGGTTTGAATCATCTTTTGGGAACCCACCATGGCTTTCCAGCACGACCTCGCCAGCCGATGTTTGGATCTGTTTCTCTATCGTTGTGTGAAGAGCTTTAACTTCCATGGTTCACCTATCCTTGCCAGAATTTTTCATCGTACGCAGGCGCTTCGCATCGCAGAGGTTTATCTTCGCGCAGGCCCAATGCATAACCTGCCTGAATTAACACCTGTACTTCACTGGAACCTTCATAAATCATCGCGCCTTTGGAGTTGCGCAGATAACGTTCCACATCATATTCATCTGAAAACCCATAGGCGCCGTGGATCTGTATTGCTTCATTCGCTGCGCTGAAGGATGCTTCTGTTGCGAACTTTTTGGCGAAAGACGTCTCGCGCGTGCAACGCACACCTTGATTCTTCAACCAACCGGCTTGTAAATAAAGCAGTCGCGCAATTTCATAATCTTGCGACATCTTTGCGATCTTCTCTTGAATTAGTTGATGCTCTGCAATCGATTTGCCAAATGTTGTGCGGGTTTTGGCATACTTAACACTCGCTTCGAGACTTGCACGGATGATCCCTGTCGCGCCCGATGCCACCGTATATCGTCCATGGTCGAAAGCAGACATGGTGATCTTGAATCCTTCGCCCTCTTCACCAATCAGATTTTCAACAGGGACTTTTACGTCTGTAAATGAAATCCAGCCTGTTGCACCAGCGCGCACGCCAAGCTTGCCATGAATGTCACCTGTTTTAACTCCGGGGGAATGCAGGTCAACAATAAAAGCGGATAGCGCATCGGACTGTTTAGCGGAGGAGGGATTCGTTTTAACGGTGACCAGCGCAAGGTCTGCTTTGGAAGCGAGGGAAATCCACATCTTCTCGCCATTTAGGATATAGCTATTGCCATCCCGTTTTGCGGATGTAACCATCGCCGCTACATCGGAACCCATACCAGCTTCTGTGAACGCGCCGCAACCTATCTTTTCGCCTTTTGCAAGCGGCACGAGGAATTTTTTCTTTTGTTCCTCGGTACCCCATTGGAAGAGAGTCATGGAACATAAGCCGGTATGGACAGACATCGCCACACGTAAAGAGGTGTCCATGGCTTCAAGCTCTTCGCATGCAAGGCCCCAGGAGATGTAATCCATGCCTGCGCCGCCATAACGGGTGGGGAAGCAGATGCCAAGGATACCAAGTTCTCCCATGTGTTTGAGTGCAAAAGGAATGGGCTCCTGTTTGCGATCATATTCCTTGATAACAGGCGCGATCTCTTTTTGAGTGAAATCGCGTACCATTTTGCGGATCATTTCGTGTTCTGGGGAGAGGGAGAAATTCATTCATTTCCTCAGCAAAATTTTTCTCCATTATACCTTGTGGTTTTTATTAAACAAAAAACCCGACGCTTGTTAGGATATGCGCCGGGTTATGGGATTTGGTTATCCATCATTTCTGCTGGATTCCCATGTTGCTGAGTTCGTCCGAGTTGTACTGAGAGACGAAGAGGTCTGAGCCAGCCAGGACAAGCCACAAAAACGAGATAATTGCTGCGACTATGAACATATGCAACTCCTTTCTTTGACAAATACTATAACGATTTTGAAGTCAGAAAGATACATTCCTAACATTAATGCAATCGTCGGGCTTTTCAGATATGAAAAGGATTCTCTCGATACGAATTGTCACAATTTATTTTCGCGCAAAATATGGTTGCAGGCCAATGTCGTTGACAAAACCCCCGTTTGAGATAAAATACATCCCGCACACCGCAAGCCGAAGTGGCGGAATTGGCAGACGCGCTACGTTCAGGGCGTAGTGAGAGCAATCTCATGAGGGTTCAAGTCCCTCCTTCGGCACACCAGACCCGTGAAAGCGGGTCTTTTTTATTTAATGAAGCTTTCTTGTTTTCATTTTTGTCAGTCTTTGTTGATCTGATTGGCCATAATATACCTTCGCGCTTTTGCCGAACCTCATTTATCAATTATGGTGACTGTGCTTATTGAGGAAGGCCAATATTTTTAGTCCTTTTGCAAATTTTAATTGGATTAATGGCCATCATCGCTTGTGGTCAGATCATAGTAGCGCTCTTTATCTCTTCGATGCCTATTTTCCGCCGCTCCTGCTTCCATCGCAGCTCCCAAGTCTTTCGAAACGGCAGGGTGATGGAAACTTCGTAGCGTGTAGTGACAAGGGGTGGTATAATTGCACTGTTAGAAAGCGCTTCCTTCATCTAATGCAGACACGAAGTTTTGCCCCATCTTCGTGTCTTTTTATGCCATTTTCCCTCATTTTTGCCAACTTTAAGGACATTTTATGGCAGACGAAACCCAAAATACAGGCAATATCCAGTCCGTTGACATAGACTCTCAGATGCGCTCAGCTTATCTCGATTACGCCATGAGCGTGATCGTGGCGCGGGCCCTCCCGGATGCCCGAGATGGCCTTAAACCCGTCCACCGGCGCATTTTATTCGCCATGGACGAGCTTGGAGTACGTTCGACGGGGTCCTACAAGAAATCGGCCCGAATTGTAGGCGAGGTGCTTGGTAAGTATCATCCGCACGGCGACGCAGCCGTCTATGAGACGATGGCACGCATGGCACAGGATTTCTCCATGCGTTATTTATTGGTGGATGGTCAGGGCAACTTTGGCTCGGTAGACGGTGACGCGCCCGCAGCGATGCGCTATACCGAGGCGCGTCTGCAAAAAATGGCCGAAGAAATGCTGGCCGATCTCGATAAAGATACAGTGGATTTCGGCCCGAATTTTGACGATTCACTCGAAGAACCGCTGGTGCTTCCTGCGCGGCTGCCAAATCTTTTGCTGAACGGCTCCGCCGGCATCGCTGTGGGGATGGCAACGAATATCCCGCCACATAACTTGCATGAATTAGCCGGCGCGATCAATTACCTGATCGATAAATACGACAAGATCGAAGATGTGACGGTCGACGAGTTGATGAAGTTTGTGATTGGACCGGATTTCCCAACCGGCGGCATTATTGTAGGTACTGAGGGAATCCTTTCAGCGTATAGCACGGGCCGCGGCCGGATCGTGATGCGGGGCGTTGCCCATATTGAAGAGACCAAGGCCGGACGCCATCAAATCAATATTACGGAGATCCCATATCAGATCAATAAGACCACTTTGATCGAACGCATCGCTGAACTTGTGCGTGAAGACAAGCTCGACCAGATCTCTGATCTGCGCGATGAATCAGACCAGCGCGGTATGAGTATTATCATTGAATTAAAGCGCAGTGCGCAGCCGAAAAAGGTGCTTAACCAACTTTATAAATACACCACTTTGCAATCCACATTTGGCGTGATCATGCTGGCGCTCGTGGATGGAGAGCCGCGCATCCTGCCTCTGAAAAGAGCCTTGCAGATCTTCATCGAACATCGGCAGACAGTTATTGTCCGCCGCACGAATTTTGAGCTTACGAAAGCGCGCGCGCGTCTGCACATCCTCGACGGCCTGATGATTGCACTTAACAATATCGATGCAGTTGTCAAGACCATTCGCGAAGCTGCAGATGCGGATGCAGCCAAGACCAATTTGATGAAGCGATTCAAATTGAGTGAATTACAGGCCCAGGCGATCCTCGATATGCAGTTACGCCGCCTGGCCGCACTGGAAAGGCATAAAATCGAAGATGAACACAAGCAGGTAAGTGCAACAATTAATTTTCTTGAAGACCTGCTTGCCCATCCCAAAAAGATCCTTGCACTGATTCAGACTGATTTAAAAGAACTCGCCGAAAAATTTGGCGATGACCGCCGTACGCGTATTGCAGTGGATGCCCAGGAAAATATTCATGATGAAGACCTGGTTGCGGATGAGGCTGTCCTGATCAGTTTGACTGAACGTGGATATATCAAGCGTGTGGCTGCAACTGCGTTCCGTTCACAAACCCGCGGTGGACGCGGCGTGATGGGACATTCTACAAAAGAGGAAGACGAAGTAGTCATGCTCATCCCTGCGCGTAGTTTGAATACGATGTTGTTCTTTTCCGACAAAGGTAAAGTCTATAGCGAGAGGGTTTATCAGATTCCGGATGCTGATCGAACCGGAAAGGGCGTTCCATTAGTAAACATCCTTTCACTGGATGCGAATGAAAAAGTCACGGCGGCCATCGCGATAGGAAATTTCTCTGCAAATAACTTCTGCATCATGATGACCGGGCGCGGCAAGATCAAACGCGTAAAGATGGAGGAATTCGCCTCTGTACGGCCTTCGGGTCTGATCGCCATGTCTTTGGAAGAAGGGGATACACTTGGCTGGGCGCGGCTTACAACAGGCAAGGACGAAATCATTATCGTTACGGAGCGCGGCCAGGCTCTGCGTTTTAGCGAAAATAAAGTTCGTTCGATGGGACGTCAAGCCGCCGGCGTAAACGGCATTCGAATCGCAAAAGGCGATCAGGTCACCAGTATGGATGTAGTCGAAAAAGATGGTTCCTTGTTGGTAGTAACAACCAAAGGATTTGGTAAACAGACTTCACTCAAAGAATATACTGCAAAAGGACGCGCCACAGGCGGTATCTCTACAATAGACCAGAAGGCATTGAAGGAGATCGGAAAGATCGCCGCCGCACGCGTCGTGCAAAAAGACGATGACCTAACGATCATGACGGCAAACGGCGTGACGATTCGTTTGAAGGTAAAGGATGTGAAGCAATCGGGTCGCGCCACAAAAGGCGTACATTTGATCAAGCCACAAGAAGGGGACAGCGTAGCGTCCGTGGCCCGAACGTCTGCGGAAGACTTAAAGAAAGCTGGTGCACAAGCCAGCGAAAATGGCGAAAAAGAAGAAGCGCAACCAAAGTTGATATAAACGAAACGGGCGAGGAGAAATCCTCGCCCGTTTCGTTTATGACTTTTATATCCCTATTTTCCCAGTGATCAGCAGACACATTGTTCCAAGAACGCAGACAGCTGCCATCAATAGCACAACAATGACAAACCTCTGGATGGAGGTCATACCGAGGAAGCGGCCAGACCTGCGAGCGATCGGGCCTGAAATGGTACCGGAAGCCGGTTGAAATTTGGCTTCTTGATTATCGAACGAGTTGGCCTCATCGCGCAGGTTATCAAACATGGTCACCTCTTTTTGTTGTTGCTTGAATGTGTAATTTTATCATGAGGTGGGTCTCAGGCTTACGTCTCCAAAGTGGACGATCATGGTTTCGCCATGCTGACCGAGCAGACGCAGGCTGCCATCTGATTCAAGACCGAGCAATTTGCCTGAGCGCGTTTCGGTATCGCTCGCGTTGACTTGCACTTGTTCGCCGCGATAGGCGAGTAGTTCCTCCCAGGATTTGATGAAATTCGCTCTCTCCATTTGCAAACGACGCGCGATAAATGCTGTAAGAATATCCCGCAAAAGCTCTTCACGGTCCGGCGGATGGCCCATCTCATCTTCAATACTGGTGGCTGGGAATTGTAGATACTGGGCAGGCGGTACAGACTCTTTATGCACATTGATTCCCATTCCGGCGACAAGGGAATCCACCTCTGTGCCGGACCATACGGTTTCAATAAGAATACCCGCAACTTTTTTTCCGCTTAATAAAACATCGTTGGGCCATTTGATGCTTGGAGCGAGTCCGTATTTTAGGAGAGAGTCTGCAATTGAAAGCGCAGCCAGCCCAACGGTCCGTGAGAGAAGCGAATTGCTGGCAGGGCGCAGGATCAGGCTGAAGGCCAGGGCAGTCTGTTTGGGAGTAAACCATTTTCGGTTGAGTCGTCCGCGGCCAGCCGTTTGTTCATCGGCGATGACGAATGAGAGATCGCGTGCACCGGCTGCAGCCCATGCAAGTGCTTCATCGTTTGTGGAACCGATGGATTCAAAATAGCGAATTTCACCGACGGGGAGTGAAGAGAGTGTTTTTTTTAGCGAGCGCTGGTTCATTAGAATCAATAAACCCCTAAGGTGTAAAAATTGCTTTTTTACTGAACAATATCGTATGGATTGATGTTCTTGCCCCCGACGCGAATTTCAAAATGCAAGTGTGCACCGAAAGCATTACCCGTAGAACCGGCATAACCGATCAATGTTCCCTGCCCAACTGATTGACAAACACTTACATTGATCTGGCTTAAGTGGGCATACACTGTAACATAACCGTTGCCGTGATCAATTTGGATCACATTGCCGTAGCCATAGTTATAACCGCCTTGTGCCATGGTAACAACACCTGCGCCTGCTGCGTAAACATTTGCACCCTCAGGGGCGGTAATATCGATGCCGAGATGGCTGGGGCTATATCCAAACCCTGAAAGGCTGTGAGCGTCTGCAGGCCAGCCAAAACCGGAGGCAACTGCACCGCCGCCGCACGCATTACTTCCAAAGTCTGAAGTGCCGGTACTGCCATTATTATTACGGGCGGCGGTTTGCAGGTCTGCTTCCCAATTGCGTAATTCACGCGAACCACCCGGGATCATGACCAATGTACCGGGCTTTATCTTTGGGTCGGTCAGATCAATTTTGTTGCCTGGGAAGTTAATGATGTCTTCAGCCTTTGCATTAAATTTGGTAGCGATGCTTTCAAATGTATCGCCATCTTTCCACTCGTAATACAATCCGTCCACAGGTGGGATGGTTAACTCCATGCCGGGTTTAAGGCTGTGCGGATTGTCGCCCAGGTCTTTGTTTACATATAAAATGGATTCAGATTTAAGCTTGAATTTATCGGCAATCGCCCACATCGAATCGCCTCGTGAAATACGATATGTCAATGGCTCATATCGCGGTCGTTCGGGAATTTTTGTTTTTAATTGCAGGGCACGTAAGATGAAAAAAGCGCCGCTTCCATCTGACCCGGCGGTTGGTATGCCAGTCTGGGGTTGACCAAGCCCTGGCTCCAAGGTGGCTTGGGGGGAACCGATGCCAGAGGATGCACCCGCATTTTTATACAGAATGGTTGTCCCCAATAGCGCGGCTACGATTACGATGGTCACTCCCCAACTGATGATCGTAAAGCGATCTAATTTTGTTTTTGCACGCGGAGTTGAAACTCCAGCTTCTCCCAGCACAGCCGACTCGCTCTTTGGCTGGTGTTTGAATATGGAGCCAAGTGACACTTGTGTTGCATGCCACATCGTTTCAATGTTCTTTCGAAGATCCAGGTTGGAAAAGAAGGATCGAACCGTTTCAAGAAAGTTTTTCATTCTTTATAAAACTGGACGGTCACTAGGCGTCCTTTGTCAGGTTCTCCAGGAACTCCATGTTGTTCTTTGCGCGTTCCATGCGTGTGAGGATGGCTTCGGTGGCAACAGAATTATCCATGCCCGCGCCTTGTGGCGGGGAAGAGATCATTTGAATGAACATGCGGCGCATCAGCCAGACGCTTTTGAGGATATCCGGTCCGAGCAGCAAGTCCTCGCGACGCGTGGACGAGCGTTCGATATCCACTGCCGGGAAGATGCGACGCTCTTGCAGTTTGCGAGAGAGGATCAACTCCATGTTGCCTGTACCCTTGAATTCCTCGTACACTACATCGTCCAGGCGGGAACCGGTGTCTACAAGACAAGTGGCGATAATGGTCAGCGAGCCACCTTCCTCCACATTACGAGCAGCACCGAAGAAACGTTTAGGCGGATACAGTGCAGAAGGATCCATACCGCCTGAAAGAGTACGACCCGATGGATTGACGACCAGGTTGTAGGCACGCGCCAGACGAGTAATCGAGTCCATTAAGATTACCACATGACGGCCAATCTCCACCAATCTCTTAGCCCGCTCTAAAGCAAGCTCCGCGGTGCGTACATGAGAGGTGACAGGTTCGTCGAAGGTGGATGCAACCACTTCTGCGTCGACGGATCGGTCCATGTCAGTCACTTCTTCGGGGCGTTCACCGATAAGAGCAATGATCAAATGTACATCGGGGTATTTGGTTGAAATGGAGTTCGCAATTTGTTTGAGGATCGTGGTTTTGCCCGCTTTTGGAGGCGAAACAATTAATCCGCGTTGGCCGCGGCCGATGGGGGCGATCAGATTGATGAGCCGGGGAGCGAGGGAGTCGTGGTCAATTTCGAGGTCAAAACGTGTTTCGGGAAAAATAGGGGTGAGCTTTTCAAAAATAGTCCGGCGTGTCGCTTCTTCCGGTTCCTGGCCGTTGATTGACTCCACTTTGAGCAGGCCGAAGTGCCTTTCACTTTCACGTGGAGGGCGTACCTGTCCAATGACGAGGTCGCCTGCGCGCAACTCATATCGCCTTAACTGGGCTTGAGAAACGTAGACATCCTGGTCGCTGATTCGGTAGTTGGTCGCCCGCAGGAAACCAATACCTTCGCTCATGATCTCCAGAATGCCGCCGCGCAGTTCAATGCCTTCCTTTTGCGCCTCAGCCTCGCGTATCAGCATGGCGAGAGTCTCTTTCTTTAGTCGGTTGGCATTGTTGATGTCCAGGCTTTTGGCCATGCCGCGCAGTTTTTGAAGCGGTTCGTTCTCAAGTTCTAGGATTTTCATGTTGTTTTTCTCTTAGGGGGGAATTTGGAATGGAAATACGAAATAAACCAGCACTTTTATGACAGGCTGGCGATTTCCCTTAGGATGTTGTTCGTAAGTTTGGGGGTTGGGGTCAAGGTTCTCGTTGCATTTTCCACACGCGGCTATTTTCGTGTGGCGGTTTAAAAAATCAATTATCAAATAACCGGGGAAGTAGTGAGATTATAGCACGTGCAAAGGGAAGCTGCAAGTGATTGGTGTCTGGTTTTCGCTAAACTAGGGTGCCGTACATGGGATATAATCAACAAAATTTTGCCTAGAGGTAATCAATGATAAATCCGATAATTTTTTCATTCAAGCTTTTTGCTTTGACAGTTACACTTCGCTGGTATGGTGTATTGGTAATGTTAGGTGCGGTTGTTGGCGCATGGTTTGCTGAAAAGGAGATAAGGCGTCGCGGGGAAAATGGGGAAGTGATCTGGGACGCGATGGTGTGGGTTCTGCCGATCGGTATTGTAGGTGCCCGCTTGTGGTATATAGTCAACAGCATTCTTGGCGGCAGCACATACTATATCGATAATCCGGTAAAAGTTTTTTATATTTGGGAAGGTGGTTTGCACATCTTTGGAGGATTTCTCCTCGGACTGATCACATTATATATCTTCTTGAAGAAGAACGGATTGGATACCTGGCTGTTCCTCGATGCGATTGCTCCTGCAACGTTGCTTGGGCAGGCGCTTGCCCGCCCGGCAAATTATATCAATCAGGAACTTTACGGACCTCCAACCAAATTATCGTGGGGAATTTTGATCGACGCGCAACACCGTCTCCCACAATATTCGGATTTGAGCCGATTTCCTGAAACCACCCGTTTTCA
>Ga0209131_1000203_pt1 | contig 43804 bp, 39 predicted proteins | sample GraSoi_2013_40cm_FD_185826 | JGI IMG/M metagenome (GOLD analysis project Ga0209131, IMG submission 185826) | Grasslands soil microbial communities from the Angelo Coastal Reserve, California, USA - Sample 9_17_2013_40cm (SPAdes) (version 2) | ecosystem: Environmental > Terrestrial > Soil >...
TCAGTCTTAGTGGACGCACAGAGGCAGGACGTACAGAGGCGGGACGTACAGAGGCAGGACGCGCAGAGGCAGGCGGGCGGGCGGAGGCGGGCGCGCTTGCGTCCCGGCCGGCGGCGCCTCGGCCGGCGCTGCGTCCCGCGGCGGCGTCCAGGCTCGGGCCGGCGAGGCTCGCGGCGCCGGCGCGTGCGCTGCGCGCAAAGCCGGCCGTCGCCCCCGACGACGAATGGAAAGAATTCTGATGGCTCCGATCGACCGGGAGGCGCCGACATGCTGAAGCTCCTGGCCGCGCCCGCGGTGGCGCTGATGCGCCTGGTGTCCACGCCGCAGAAGTTCCTGCTGATGCTGGTGTTCTACACCGCGCCGCTGGCCGGCGCCGTCTACCTGCTCGTGGAGCGTTCCGCCGCGGCAGGCAACGCGCTCGCGCTGGGCGCGGCCGGCCTGATCTATCTCTTTGCCGCCTACATGCTGCTCGCCTGGCACATGCAGACCAGGGGCGGCTTCGGCAACTTGCGCAAGGCGGTCGACCTGCTTCGCGACGGCGACCTCGGCTTTCGTCCCGAGCGCGGCAAGGGCGGCCAGGTCTGGGCGCTGCTCTACCAGATCGCCGACATGAGCGCGAGGCTGGCGGGAATCTTCGAGAAAGTGCGCGGGAGCGCGGACGTGATCAACCGGGCGGCAAGGGAGATCGCCTCGGGGCACGTGAACCTGTCGCAAAGGACCGAGGAGCAGGCGACGACGCTGGAGGAGACGGCCGCGGGGATGGAGCAGCTCTCGACGACGGTGAAGCGCAACGCGGAGAGCTGCCAGCTCGCGAGCGGGCTGTCGAGGAGCGCCGACGAGGTGGCGCAGCGCGGAGCGCAGACGGTGCACCGGGTGGTCGAGCGCATGGCGATGATCGACGGCAGCTCGAGGAAGATCGCCGACATCATCGGGGTGATCGAGGGGATCGCGTTCCAGACGAACATCCTGGCGCTCAACGCGGCGGTGGAAGCGGCGCGGGCGGGGGAGCAGGGCCGGGGCTTCGCGGTGGTGGCGAGCGAGGTGCGAAGCCTGGCGCAAAGGAGCGCGCAGGCGGCGAAGGAGATCAAGGGGCTGATCGAGGAGTCGGCGGGCAATGTCGCCGAGGGCGGCAAGCTGGTGGACGAGGCGGGGAGCATCATCAACGAGGTGGTGACGAGCGTGCAGAAGGTGACCGAGCTGGTGGGGCAGATCGCGGTGGCCTCGAAGGAGCAGAGCTCGGGGGTGCACGAGATCAACAAGGCGATCGCGCAGATGGAGGGCGTGACGCAGCAGAACGCGGCGCTGGTGGAGCGGGCCACCGCCAGCACCCTTGCCTTCGAGGAGCAGGCCGCGAACCTCGTCGCCGCCATCCAGCACTTCAAGGCCACGACCGGTCGCTGATCCCGAAGAAACGGCCGCGGTGCTCCGGGTATCATGCCGGATACCCCCCGAAAGCAGCCAATGCCCCAGCCCCAGGACCCCAGCGCGGCCCGGCTCGCCCAGGAAGTAATGGGGATGCTCGAGCTGCGCTCGAGCACGGCGGTGCCGCCCTGGATGGCGTCGCGGCTCGCGGCCCTATGGGGCGCGACCGCGACCCGGGTGCTGCGCGTGTTCCCGATCGCGGCGGCGCGCCGGCGCGGCACGCAGGATCGCGGCCACGCGATCGCGTTGGATTCGCTCGATCTGGACGTGGTGCCCGAACCGGTCGGCGGCGACGAGAAGCTGCATGCCGCGATCGAGGGCCGGCGGGTGGTGAGCGAGGAAGCCGCCGGCGGACGGCGGCGAGTGCTGATTCCGCTGGCCGCCGCCGACGAGGTGCGCTACGTCGTGGAGCTCTCGGGCGCCGCCGCCAACGGCGCCGGCGGGGCGCTCGCGGACCCGCTGATCGAGGTGCTCGGCGCGTACTACGATCTCCTGGTCGATGCGGAGACCGACACCCTCACGCGGCTCGCGAACCGGCGGATCTTCTATTCGCAGGTCGGCGAGCTGCTGTCGCACGGACCTTCGGCGTCGTGCCGGCGCTTCATCGCCGTGGCCGACATCGACCATTTCAAGCAGGTCAACGACCGCTTCGGGCACCTCTACGGCGACGAGATCCTGATCCATTTCGCGCGCCTCATGCGCGAGACCTTCCGCGCCGGCGACCTGCTCTATCGCTTCGGCGGCGAGGAGTTCGTCATCGTCTTCGGGGTGCCGCGCCACGAGGACCGGCGCATCGGGCTGGAGCGCTTCCGCGCGGCGGTCGAGGCCTACCAGTTTCCCAGCGTCGGCCGCGTCACCACGAGCATCGGCTTCGCGGCGATCGAAGGCGGGCCGGTTCCGGCGACGACGCTGATCGACCGGGCCGACAACGCCGTCTACTACGCCAAGCGCAACGGCCGCAACCGCGTATGCGAGTACGAGGCGCTGGTCGAGGAGGGCGCTCTGAAGCCCGCGGTGCCGACCGCCGGAGGGGAGGCCACCCTCTTCTGACGACAGCTGGGAGCAGGGTTCCGAGCTCGGGTTACAGAGCAGGCGCGATCTGCACATTCTTAACATCCGCGTGACATGGGCTTACCTTCTCTTCGGCCGGTCCCGGATATATTGATGTGCAACGGGCGCCAGGGGATTGCGACCCGTATAAAATGCTTGACAAAGCGTAGCTATCCCATTGATATGGAAGCGGGGAATCCCAGCCCGCAGAACAAGCCGAAGGTAAAAGTGGCGAAGAACAGCAAAGCGGCCGAAACGAAGACGATCAAGCTCGCGCGCGACCTGCGAATCGCCGGCGCCGCGGCCGCGTTCGGCGCGTTGCGCAGCGCCGTCGAGGCCCCGGAACGCCGGGTCGCGCTGGACGCGCGCCAGGTCGAGAAGGTCGACGCCGCCGGGCTCCAGGCGCTCCTCGCCGGCCGCCAGGCGCTGAGCGGCGCCGGCAAGGCGATGAGCTGGACCGGCTGCTCGCCCCAGCTCACCGCCGCCGCCGGGCTTCTCGGGCTCTCCGAGCTCCTGGAGCTGCCGCGATGAAAGTCCTGCGGTTCAAGCTCTACGCTTACCGCAATCGGCTGGTGCCGATGTTCGTGCTGGTCATGATTCCCTGGCTCGCCGTCGCCCCCTGGGCGCCCTGGTGGGCGATCTCGATCGCCATGCCGCTGCTTTTCATCTGCGCGGCGCTGCTTTTCGTGCACGTGCTGCCGACGCCCTCGATGACGCCGCGCGTGACCGACGCCGGCGCGCTGAGCGAGGCCGAGATCCTGCGCATGCGCAGGAACCCGGACCAGAACGCCCAGCAGCTGCTCGCGCGCTGGGCGATGATGACGCGCGACTCGAAGATCCAGCTGGAAGAAGTCGACCAGCACGTGAGCGAGGTCATGAACCACGCCGAATCGGCGGTGGTCGAGATCGGCCGGCGCTTCGTGGAAGTGACCCGCAAGACCCGCAAGCAGGTGGAGCTCGCGGTCGGCCTGCTGAGCCGCACCGGCGGCGAGGAGTCTCGCGCCACGGGCCAGGCCCTGGACTCCCTCACCGACTACATCAACGCGAGCGACGCGCTCCTGAAGAACCTCGGCGAGCAGCTGCTCGCCCTGGGCGAGCAGCTCGCCAACCTCGCGGCGCGCCAGGAAGCGGTGCGCGAGGACTCGAAGCGCATCGACGGCGCGCTCGACCAGCTCGCCGCCCTCGCGAGCGAGATCCGCGTGCTCGCCCTGGACAGCTCGCGGCGCGGCGGCACCGACAACCGCGCGTTCGTGGAGATGACCGACCGGGTGCGCGCGCTGAGCCTGACCGCGGACGAATCGAGCCGCGCGATCCGCAAGACGCTCGAGGACATCAAGGCGCAGGCCGGCACCACCGACACCGCGATCCGCGCGCTCGCCAAGCAGGCGCGCGACGCCGGGCGCACGTCCAACCAGGAAGTGACCGAGCTCACCGGCGCCACCCTGCGCAAGACGCAGGAGGTGCACACCGCGCTGGGAGAGATCGGCGCCCTCGGCGAGCGCATCCAGGACGACATCAACCAGATCGTGATCGAGCTGCAGTTCCAGGACATCACCCAGCAGAAGCTGCAGCGCCTGAAGCAGCCGATGATTTCCGAGCTGGCCTCCTCCTGGCTGTCGATGTTCGAGGAGACGCGGGCCTTCAACCGCAAGCTGAGCACGACCGCCGGCGAAGCCGCGGAAGCGCCGGCCACGCCTTTCCGGGTGAGCCTCAAGAAATCGCCCGAAGCGGAGAAGCGCTCGCCGGAGGCCGACAGGAAGTCGCCGGCGGCGGGCAAGGCCGATCCGAAGCAGGACGCGGAGCGCCCGCGCGACGACGGCAGCAAGGTCGAGCTTTTCTGAGGGGATCGAAGCCATGGCAGCGATACTGGTAGTAGACGACTCGACGACCATGCGTCAGATGGTGGCCTTCACGCTCACCAGCGCGGGGCACGAAGTCGTCGAAGCTCCCGACGGCAACAAGGCCCTCGGCATCGCTAAGCAGCGCAAGTTCGATCTCGTGATCACCGACGTGAACATGCCGGGAATGAACGGCATCGATCTGGTGCAGGGGCTGCGCGAGCTGCCCGACTGCAAGTTCATCCCGATCCTCGTTCTCACCACCGAAGCGGGCGCCGAGCTCAAGGCGAAGGGCAAGAGCGCGGGCGCCACGGGCTGGATCGTGAAGCCGTTCAATCCCGAGGTCCTGCTCGACACGCTCAAAAAAGTCCTGGACTGAGGAAACGCCATGCCGCGAATCATGATCGTCGACGACGTCGCCTCGATCAGGCAGATCGTGACCAAGGTATTCCAGGACGTGGGCTACCAGGTGACCGAGGCCGCGCGCGGCGACGAGGCGCTCGATCTCGCCAAGCTGAAGCGGGTGCACCTCGTGATCACCGACGTCGAGATGCCCGGCATGAACGGCCTCGAGCTGATCAAGGAGCTGCGCCAGCTCAAGAGCTACCAGACGACGCCGATCCTGATCCTCGCGCGCGACGCGAGCGACGTGAACATCAAGAAAGCCGAGACGCTCGGGGCCTCCGGGTTCATCGAGAAGCCGTTCACGCCCGAGCGGCTGCTCTCGGTGGTGAACCAGGTGCTCGTCGACGCGTATGTCAATTGATCTTCGCCAGTTCCACGCCAGCTTCTTCTCGGAGAGCCTGGAAGGGCTCGACGCCGCCGAGGCGAACCTGCTGCGCCTGGAAAGCGGCGAGCGCTCGCCCGAGCTGCTGAACGCGATCTTCCGCGCGATCCATTCGATCAAGGGCGCGGCCGGCAGCCTCGGCTTCCCCGAGATCGGCCGCTTCACCCACGAGTTCGAGTACGTGCTGGACGACCTGCGCCGCGGCGAGTTCGAGCCCGACGCCGAGGCCGCCGACACGATGCTCGCCTGCGTCGACCACGTCCGCTACATGCTGCGCTCGGCGCAGGCCGAGAAGCCGCACGACGCCGCGCGCGATAGCGCGCTGCTCGAGCGCCTCGCCGAGCTGCGCAGCGCGAGCGGGCACGCCGGAGCCGGGAAGCCCGCCGGCGCCGGAGGGAAGAAATCCGCCGGCAAGCCGGCGGCGCCGGCGCCGGACGACGTCGCGGTGTGCCGCATCCGTTTCCGGCCGGGGCCGGGCTTTTTCGCGAGCGGCAACGACGCGCTGAAGCTGTTCCGCGTGCTCGACGGCATGGGCAGCCTGACCGTGCGCGCCGATGTCTCCGCCGTGCCGGCGCCCGGCAAGTTCGATCCGGAGAAGTGCTACCTCGCCTGGGACCTGGAGCTGCGCACCGAGCGCGAGCGCCAGGAGGTCGCCGACGTGTTCGGCTGGGTCGAGGACGACTGCGAGGTCGTGGTCGAAGGTGCTGCTGAAGAGAAAGCGCCGGAGAAAAAGCCGGAAAGCAAGCCGGCGGCCGCGCAGGAAGAAAAACCGGGCGCGCCCGAGCGGCGCAGCGACGAGCGCCGCAGGACCGAGCGCCGCGTCGAGCGGCGCCGCGCCGAGGACCTCGATGCGCCGCTGCAGACGCGCGGCGACATCCTGCACGTGGGCCGCGCCAAGCTCGACGCCCTGATGAACGCGGTGGGCGAGCTGGTGATCACCAAGACCATCCTCAAGCAGATCATCTCCGATCTGGTGCACGACGGCGCCGGCCGGCTGGAGGAAGCGATCCAGGAGCTCGATCACCACGCGCGCGACCTGCAGGAGAGCGTGATGGCGATCCGCATGCAGCCGATGAGCTTCGCCTTCGGGCGTTTCCCGCGCCTGGTGCGCGACCTGTGCCAGGCGAGCGGCAAGCTGGTGCAGCTGCGCGTGTCGGGCGAGGCGAGCGAGCTCGATAGCACCGTGATCGAGAAGCTGGTCGACCCGCTGACCCATCTGGTGCGCAACGCCCTCGACCATGGCGTCGAGGCGCCCGCCGAGCGCGTCGCCGCCGGCAAGCTCGAGACCGCGACGCTGACGCTGCACGCCGAGCATCGCGGCGGCAACATCGAGATCGTGGTGGGCGACGACGGCCGCGGCATCAACCGGCCGCGCGTGCGGGCGAAGGCTCTCGAGCTGGGATTGATCGCCGCCGGGCACGAGGAGAGCCTGTCCGACGAGCGCGTGCAGGAGCTGATCTTCGCGCCGGGTTTCTCGACCGCGGAGCAGCCGAACGAGCTTTCCGGGCGCGGCGTCGGCCTCGACGTCGTGCGCAGGAACGTCGGCGAGCTGAACGGCGCCATCAAGGTCGAGTCGGAGCCGGGCCAGGGAACGCGCTTCATCATCCGCCTGCCCCTCACGCTCGCGATCGTCGACGGCATGCGCGTCGGGGTCGGGGCCGAGACCTACATCCTGCCGCTCGCGTCGATCGTGGAATGCATCCGTCCGGGCGCCGCGGCAGTGCGGCCGATTTCCGGGCACGGCCACGTGATGGAGATCCGCGGCGAGTACCTGCCGCTCGTTCCACTGGGCGGGATCTTTGGCGTCGAAGCCGTGGAAGCCGACAAGGGCATCGCGGTGGTGCTGGAGGCCGACGGCGCCCGCATCGCGCTGCTCGTCGACTCGCTGCTCGGCCAGGAGCAGGTGGTGATCAAGACGCTGGAAGCGAACTACCGGAAAGTGCCTTGCGTGGCCGGGGCGACGATCCTGGGCGAAGGCCGGGTGGTGCTGATTCTCGACGCCGCCGCGCTGGTGCGCTCGGCGAACGAAGCGCCGCAGGAGGTAGAGGGGGCAAGATGAAAGCGTTTTTCGTACCTGTCGCCGGGTTGATACGAAAGTTGCCGCGCGGGCTGAGGCTGCCTGTGATCGGCATGCTGTTGTCGGTGCCGTTCGGCGTCCTGTATTACGAGACGCAGGCAAGCGTTTCGCCGCTGCTTGCCTGGGGCGTGGCGGCGGTGTTTCTCGCTGGGCTCTTCTGTCTGGCGGCGGTCCACGTCGAAACAGAGGACCGGCGTGCGGAGCTGGTCCGCACCATCGAGCGCCTCGCCGAAGGCGATCTGACCGGGGTGCCGAACGCCGGGAGCCCCGCGGTGGCGAACGCCTTGCGGCAACTGAACCGCAACTTCGGCGCGATCGTCTCTCAAGTGCGCGCCGGCGCCCAGTCCGTGACGACCCTCGCCGCCGAGATCGCGGCCGGCAACTCGAACCTGTCGCAGCGCACCGAGCAGCAGGCCACCACGCTCGAGGAGACCGCCTCCGGCATGGAGGAGCTCGCGAGCACCGTCAACCAGAACGCCGACAACTGCAAGCTCGCCTCGGGCCTCGCCCAGAACGCCGAGAGCGTGGCGCGCCAGGGCGCCGAGGCGGTGCACGGCGTGGTCGAGGGAATGACCCGCATCGACACGAGCTCCAAGCGCATGGCCGACATCATCGGCGTGATCGAGGGGATCGCGTTCCAGACCAACATCCTCGCGCTCAACGCCGCGGTCGAAGCCGCGCGCGCCGGCGAGCAGGGCCGCGGCTTCGCGGTCGTGGCGAGCGAGGTGCGCGCGCTCGCGCAGCGCAGCGCCGAGGCGGCGAAGGAGATCAAGTCGCTGATCGAGCAATCCGTAACCCAGATCTCCGCCGGCAGCAAGAAGGCCGAGGGCGCCGGCAAGGTGATCGACGAGATCGTGGTGAGCGTGCAGCAGGTGAACCAGCTGATCGGCGAGATCTCCGTGGCCTCCATCGAGCAGAGCGCGGGAGTCGACGAGATCAACAAGGCGATCGTGCAGCTCGAGAGCGTCACCCAGCAGAACGCGGCGCTGGTCGAGGAGGCGTCGGCGAGCTCGCTGACCTTCCAGGAGCAGGCGGACCGCCTGCGCGACCTGGTGGCGCGCTTCAAGGTTGCCGGTGCGCCGCAGGCCGCGCAGTCGCGCCAGGCGGCGCCCGCATCTGCAGCCGCGCCCGCACCCGCGGCGCGCGCGCCGCTGCCCAGGGCCGAGCCCAAGCCGCGCCCGCTGCCGAAGCGGCCGGTGAAGCAAGCCGTGGGCGCAGAGGACGAGTGGAAGGAATTCTAAGAGAGACGACCATGCAAACCATCCAGACCGGAACCGACACGGCGCAGGCGGGCCGCGAATATCTCAGCTTCGCCCTGGGCGAGTCCCAATACTGCATCGACATCCTCAAGGTGCAGGAGATCCGCACCTACGAGGCGCCGACGCGCATCGCCAACACGCCCGATTTCATCAAGGGCGTGATGAACCTGCGCGGCAACATCGTGCCGATCATCGACCTGCGGGTGAAGTTCGGCCTGCCGGAGCAGCGCTACGACACGCAGACGGTGGTCATCGTGCTGAACGTGGCGAAGCGCACCGTCGGCGTCGTCGTCGACGGCGTTTCCGACGTGGTCGCGGTGCCGGCCGCCGACATCAAGCCGCCGCCCGAGTTCGGCGGCGCGCTCGACACGCGCTATCTGCAGGGGCTCGCCACGATCGGCGGGCAGATGCTGATCCTCATCGACATCGAGCGTCTGATGAGCAGCCGCGACATGGCGATCGTGGACGAAACGTCGGCGCAGGAATGAGCACGGTGCGGGCGCGCAGCGCCGGGCCCGCCGCCGCCACCGCGGGAGACCTGCCGGCGCGCGAGTTCGACTATACCCAGCAGGACTTCGAGCGCGTGCGGCGCCTGATCCACGCGCGCGTCGGCATCGCGTTGAACGACTCGAAGCAGAACATGGTCTACAACCGGCTGGTGAAGCGCCTGCGCGCCCTGCGCCTGGGCGGCGTGGCCGCCTACCTCGCGCTGCTCGACGACGCGCAGAACGCCGAGTGGCAGCACTTCGTCAACGCGCTCACCACCAACCTGAGCCATTTTTTCCGCGAGGAATATCACTTTCCGATCCTCGTCGAGCACGTCAAGGCGCTCGGCCGCTCGCCGGTGCGTCTGTGGAGCGCCGCCGCGTCGACCGGCGAGGAGCCGTATTCCATGGCGATCTCGATGTGCGAGGCCTACGGCAGCCTGCAGCCGCCGGTGAGCATCCTCGCCACCGACATCGACACCGCGGTCCTGGAAGGCGCGCAGAAGGGCGTCTACGCGCTAGAGCGCGTGGAGCAGATGAGCGCCGAGCGCCTGAAGCGCTACTTCCTGCGCGGCAGCGGCGCGAACGCGGGCTTCGCGCGCGTGCGCCCCGAGGTCGCGCGGCTGGTGGAGTTCCGCAAGCTCAACCTGAGCGATTCGCGCTGGAGTTTTGGGGAAACGCACGGAGAAACGCGCGGAGAAACGCGCGGCGAACTGCGGCGCGCGCCGTTCGACGCCGTCTTCTGCCGCAACGTGATGATCTACTTCGACAAGCCGACGCAGTACGAAGTGCTGAAGCGGATCGCCGCGGTGCTCGCGCCCGACGGACTGCTGTTCGCCGGCCATTCGGAGAGCTTCCTGCACGCCGCGGAGCTGTTCAAGCCCGTCGGCAAGACCGTCTACCGCCGCGCGGCGCAAGCGGGCGGGCGCTAGCCATGCGCGCGCAAGACGGCACCGCGGTCGCCACGCCGGCGATCTACCGGGACCGGCATTTCGACATCGACGCGGCGAAGATCGGCCCGGGCGAGTACTACATCACCCAGCGCAACATGGTCATCGTCACGGTGCTCGGCTCCTGCGTCTCCGCGTGCATGCGCGATCCGATCGCCAAGGTGGGCGGCATGAACCACTTCATGCTTCCCGACCGCGACGTCGAGGGCCCGCTCTCGGCCTCGGCGCGCTACGGCGCCTACGCCATGGAAGTGCTGATCAACCAGCTGTTCGCGCTCGGCGCGCGCCGCGAGCGGCTCGAGGTCAAGGTGTTCGGCGCCGCGCGCGTGCTGCCGGGCATGTCCGATATCGGCAAGCGCAACGCGGCCTTCGCCATCGACTACCTCAAGCGCGAGTCGATCCGCGTCGTCGCCGAGGACCTGGGCAGCGAAGAGCCCTGCAAGATCTACTACTTCACCCAGACCGGCCGCGTCCTGCTGAAGCGCCTGAAGTCCCTGCGCAACGACACGATCGTCAAGCGCGAGCGCGACTACGCCAAGAAGCTCGACAAGATCTCCGGCGGCGCCGGCTCGGCCGATCTCTTCAAGTAGCGCACCCGCCATGGCGAACCGCGCGACCCGCGTCCTGATCGTCGAAGACTCGCAGACCATGCAGCGCCTGCTCGCCGAGCTGATCGGGCGCGGGCCGGACCTCGAGGTGGTGGGCTTCGCCTCGGATCCCTACGAGGCGCGCGAGCTCGTCAAGACCCTCAAGCCCGACGTGATGACCCTGGACGTGGAGATGCCGCGCATGGACGGCCTCACCTTCCTCGAGAAGCTGATGCGGCTGCACCCCATGCCGGTGGTGATGGTGTCGTCGCAGACCGAGCGCGACGCCGAGGCATCGCTGCGCGCGCTCGAGCTCGGCGCGGTGGACGTGATCGCGAAGCCGCGCGCCTCCGATGCGCAGGGGCTCGCCGAGTTCTCGGCCATGATCGCGGAAAGCCTGCGCGCCGCGGCGCGGGTGGACGTCGGCGCCCGCGGCAACGGCAAAGCGCGCCTCAACGCGCGCGAGGTCGACGGCCCGGCCGACCGCCAGCTCCTGGACGGGCAGCTCATCGCGATCGGCGCCTCCACCGGCGGCACCGAGGCGATCCGCGAGATCTTCGGCCGCCTGCCTCTCAACACGCCACCGATCGTGGTGGTGCAGCACATGCCGGAGATGTTCACCCGCATGTTCGCCAAACGTCTCGACGAGCAATGCCGCATCGCCGTGAAAGAGGCGGTCGACCGGGAGAAGCTGCAGCCCGGACACGCCTATATCGCGCCGGGCAACTGGCACCTTTCGGTACGCAGGCTCGGCAAGGGCTTCGAAGGCCGCGTCGAGCAGAGCCCGTTGGTGAACCGTCACCGTCCCTCGGTGGATGTGCTGTTCGATTCGGTCGCCGCCGCGGCCGGGCAGGGCGCCACCGCGGCGATCCTCACCGGCATGGGCAACGACGGCGCGGCCGGCATGCTTAAGATCAGGACCGCCGGCGGGCATACGCTGGCGCAGGACGAGGCGAGCTGCGTGGTCTTCGGCATGCCGAAGACCGCCATCGAGGCGGGCGGCGTCGACCGGGTGGTGCCGCTCGCGGGGCTCGCCGAGCGCATCATGCAGCGGGTGCGCGAGCCGGGGGGCTCGACGTCGCGCTGATTCTCGCGAAGCCGCTGGATCCGTCCGCGCTCGAGCGCCTGCTCGCCGCGCCGCGCGGGGATCATGCTAGAGTCCTCCGGATCCTGAGGAGGACACTATGAAAACGACGAGATTCTCGACGAGACTCTTGCTGGGCGCTTTGGCGTCGGCGGCGATTTTCTTCTGCGCGGCCGCGCAGGCGGCTTATCCCGAGCGGCCGATCACGCTGATCGTCCCATGGGGCGCGGGCGGCGGCACCGACGCCACCGCGCGCATCATCGCCGCGCTGATGGAGAAGGAGCTGAAGCAGCCGATCAACGTCGTGAACCGCACCGGCGGCTCGGGCGTCGTCGGCCACCAGGCGATCGCTTCCTCGCCGGCGGACGGCTACACCATCGGCCTGATCACCGTCGAGATCGCGATGATGCACTGGCAGGGGCTCACGCCGCTCACCTACGCGGACTTCACCGCGATCGGGCTGGTGAACTCCGACCCGGCGGGCGTCAACGTGCGCGCCGACGCGCCGTACAAGAACGTCAAGGAGCTGCTCGCCGCGGTGAAGGCGAACCCCGGCAAGTTCAAGGCTTCGGGAACCGGGCAGGGCGGCATCTGGCATCTTGCGATCGCGGGGCTGCTGAAAGAGCAGGGGATCGATCCCGGCGCGCTGCCGTGGGTGCCCTCCAACGGCGCCGCGCCCGGCCTGCAGGATCTGGTCGCCGGTGGCGTCGAGGTCGCGCCCTGCTCGCTGCCGGAGGCGCGCTCGCTGATCGACGCCGGGAAGGTGAAGCCGCTCGCGATCATGGACGCCGACCCCTCCGCGCTGTATCCGAAAGTGCCGACGCTCAAGAAGGAGCTGGGCAGCAACTGGACGATGGCCGCGTGGCGCGTGATCGCCGCGCCGAAGGGCATGCCGGCCGACTTGCAGGCGCGCCTGGTCGCGATCCTGAAGAAGGTCCACGACTCCAAGGAATTCCGCGATTTCATGGCGCAGCGCGGCTACGGCGTGGTCTGGGCCGGGCCGCAGGACGCCGTGAAGTTCATGGCGAAATCGGACGCCGACCTGGGCGCCGTGATGAAATCCGTGGGCATCGCGAAGTAGTTTTTTGAAAATCAACGATGCCCTGACGGGCGCGGCGCTGCTCCTTCTCGGGCTCGCCGTGCTCTGGCAGATACAGGGCTACCCGGCGATGCCCGGGCAGAAGTACGGCGCGGCGCTTTTCCCGGGCCTCATCGCCGTCGGCCTCGCGGCCTGCGGCGTGCTGCTCGTGATCCGCGGCGCGAGATCGGGCGCCGCCTGGGTCGCGCTCGACGGCTGGATGGCGCGCCGGCGGCCGATGGCCGGATTCATCGGCGTGCTGCTCGGGCTCGCGCTCTATGTCGTGCTCGCCGACACGCTCGGGTTCCATATCACCGGCTTCATCCTCCTGCTCGGGTGGACCCTGGTGCTCGGCGCCCGGCCGGCGGTCGCGGTGCCGGTCGCGATCCTCGCGCCGATCCTGATCCATCTCGCCTTCTACAAGCTGCTGCGCATTCCCCTGCCGTGGGGCGTGCTGCAGAGCTTCGCGTTCTAGGCGCATGGCGAACGTCATCGCCGCGTTCGGGCTGGTGTTCGACCCGTACGTGCTCTGGGTCATCTTCGCTTCGGCGCTCTTTGGCCTCTTTGTCGGCGCCGTGCCCGGGCTGACGGCGACCATGGCGACCGCGCTTCTCGTGCCCGTGACGTTCTTCATGCCCCCGGTGCCCGCGATCGCCTCGATCGTCACCGCGACCGCCATGGCGATCTTCGCCGGCGATATTCCGAGTTGCTTCCTGCGCATGCCCGGCACGCCGGCGTCCGCCGCCTACACCGACGAGGCCTATGCGATGACGAAGAAGGGCCAGGGCGAGATCGCGCTCGGCGCCGGGCTCGTCTTCTCGGTCATCGGCGGCCTGTTCGGCACCGCCGTGCTGATCCTCGCCGCGCCGGCGCTCGCCGAGGTGGCGCTCAAGTTCAGCTCGTTCGAGTACTTCTGGCTGGTGCTGCTCGGCCTGTCCTGCGCGGTGTTCATCGCGGTAGGCGATGCGCTCAAGGGCATCGTCTCGCTGCTGCTGGGCCTGCTCGTCTCGGCGGTCGGGCTCGACAACCCGGCGGCGCATCCGCGCTTCACCTTCGGCAATGCCGAGCTGGCCGGCGGCCTTACGCTGATCCCGATCATGATCGGCATGTTCGCGGTCTCCGAGATCATGCGCTCGGCGAGCACCATCGACGAGCCCTGGGACATGGCGAAGGCCGAGGTCGGCAACGTGTTCAAGGGGATGGGGCGGCTGATCGTCAAGTATCCGCTGGCGATCGTGCGCGGAAGCGCGCTCGGCACCGCCATCGGCGCGCTGCCCGGCGCAGGCGCGGACATAGCCGCATGGATGTCCTATGCGATGTCGAAGAAGTTCTCCAAGGAGCCGGAGAAGTTCGGCACCGGGCACGTCGAGGGCATCGTCGAGTCGGGCGCCGCGAACAACAGCGCGCTCGCCGGCGCCTGGATCCCGGCGCTCGTCTTCGGTATCCCGGGCGATTCGATCACCGCCATCGTGATCGGCGTGCTCTATATCAAGGGGCTCAACCCCGGGCCGACCACCTTCATCGACAACGCGCCGAGCATCTACGCCATCTTCATCGTCTTCGTGCTCGCCAACCTGCTCATGCTGCCGCTCGGCGTGGCGGCCATCAAGTGCGCGAAGCAGATGCTGCGGGTGCCGCGCAACGTCCTCATGCCGGTGATCCTGCTCTTCTGCATCGTCGGCAGCTTCGCGATCAACAACTCGGCGTTCGGCGTGATCCTGATGCTCGTCTTCGGCGTGCTCGCGTGGCTGTTGGAGGAGAACGGCTTCCCGGTAGCGCCGGCGATCCTCGGCATGGTGCTGGGCGCGATGCTCGAGGAGAACTTCATCAGCTCCATGATCAAGGCGGACGGCAAGCTCGCGGGCTTCTTCGAGCGTCCAATCGCGCTCGGGCTCGCCGTCACGACCCTGATCGTCTTCGCCTGGCCGCTCGCCGGCTGGCTGCGGCGCGCCGCGGCGGCGCGGGCTGCTGACAAAGCCTGACAATCTCCGCCCGCTGCGCGGATTAGTTGGCATTGCGGCCGCCGCGCCGACAGTAATTTGCATATTCAGCACAGTGCTTTGCCACCCGGCTGTTTCCTTCGTGCGAGCCGCGGGATACCTTGGGTCACGTTATTTTTTCGCGCAAATCCAAGGAGAGATCGACATGTTCGCTGTGAAAAGAGTTCTCAAGGGCCTGGGCATCGTTCTTTTCCTCGGCTACGCGCAGATCGCCGGCGCCGACGAGCAGATCGTCCGGCTGTCGGAGAGCGTCGCAGCCATCGAGAAGATCGCGCTGCCGCCGCTGATCGCGTCGCAGGATTTCTGGTCCGCCAGCAAGGTTTATTTCCAGCTCGCCATCGCCCACGATCGCCTGAGCGAGACCGGCGCCGCCTGCGCCGCGCTGTCGCAATCCCTCGCGTACTATCGCGCGGCGCTGAAGAAAGACAACCTTTCGCTGACCTATTTCGGCGACATGGCGTCCGACGGCACCGACAATAGCGACAGCATGAAAGAAGTGCGCGCGAAGTTCGGCTGCGACGGCATCCAGTCCGCGTCGTTCTAAGCACTCAAAGACTCCGCCGAAAGCCCGGCCCCGCGGCCGGGCTTTTTGCTTTTCCCGGGCGCTATAATCGCGAGGAAATGGCAAGTGAAGGCGAAGCCGGTGAACGTGAAGCCGGTGAACACGAATCCCGCGGCCGTGATGTCCTTGAAGGCGGCAGGGATGTCCTCGGCGGCTTTCATCCGGCCGTAGCGGCCTGGTTCCGCTCGGCGTTCGCCGAGCCCACCGCGGCGCAGCTCGAGGCTTGGCCCGCGATCCGGGCCGGGCGGCATACGCTGGTCGCGGCGCCCACGGGCTCGGGCAAGACGCTGGCGGCGTTCCTCGCGGCGATCGATGACCTGGTGCGCGAAGGGGTAAAGGGACCGCTCGCCGACGAGACCTATGTCGTCTACGTGTCGCCGCTGAAGGCGCTTGCCAACGACATCGAGCGCAACCTGCAGGCGCCGCTGGCGGGAATCCGCGCGCAGCTCGAGGCCCTGGGCCATCCCGACGTGGAGATCCGCACGCTGGTGCGCACCGGCGACACGCCGCAGGCCGATCGCGCCCGCATGCGTAAGCGCGCACCGCACATCGTCGTCACCACGCCCGAATCGCTCTACATCCTGCTCACCAGCGCTTCGGGAAGGAAGATGCTCGCCGGCACGCGCAGCGTGATCGTCGACGAGATCCACGCCGTAGCGCCGAACAAGCGCGGCGCCCACCTCGTGCTCTCGCTCGAGCGGCTCGCGGCGCTAGCGGGGCCGCGCCTGGTCCGGATCGGGCTCTCGGCGACGCAGAAGCCGATCGAGGACATCGCGCGCTTCCTGACCGGCGGCGACGACGAATGCGCGATCGTCGACACCGGGCACGTCAGGAAGCGCGACCTCGCCATCGAGCTGCCGGGCGCGCCGCTCGAAGCGGTGATGTCGGGCGAGGTGTGGACCCAGGTCTACGACCGCCTGGCCGAGCTCGTCAACGAGCATCGCACCACGCTGGTCTTCGTGAACACGCGGCGCCTCGCGGAGCGCGCCGCCCGGCACCTGACCGAGCGCCTGGGCGAAGGCAACGTCACGGCGCACCACGGCAGCATGTCGCGCGAGCATCGCCTCGACGCCGAGCAGCGCCTTAAGCGGGGCGAGCTGAAGGCGCTGGTGGCGACGGCGTCCCTCGAGCTGGGCATCGACATCGGCGACGTGGATCTCGTCTGCCAGATCGGCTCGACGCGCAGCATCGCCGCGTTCCTGCAGCGCGTCGGCCGCTCCGGCCATGCCGTCGGTGGGATGCCGAAGGGCCGCATCTTTCCTCTCTCGCGCGACGAGCTCGTCGAATGCGCGGCGCTGCTCGACGCGGTGCGCCGCGAGGAGCTCGACCGCATCGCGATCCCCGAAAATCCCCTCGACGTGCTGGCGCAGCAGATCGTCGCCGAGGTGTCCGCCCAGGAATGGGAAGAAGAGGCGCTGCTCGGCCTTTTCAAGAGAGCTTTCCCGTTCAGAAACCTGAAGAAAGCGCAGTACGTCGAGGTGCTGCAGATGCTCGCGGCGGGCTTCGACACGCGCCGCGGCCGCAGGAGCGCGCACCTGCACCGCGATGCGGTGAACGGCGTGCTGCGCGGACGGCGCGGCGCCGGCATCACCGCGATGACCTCCGGCGGCACCATCCCCGACACCGCCGACTACTCGGTCGTACTGGAACCGCAATCGCACCCGATCGGCACCGTGAACGAGGACTTCGCCGTGGAGAGCCTGGCCGGCGACGTCTTCCAGCTCGGCAACACCTCGTACCGGATTCTTCGCGTCGAGCGCGGCATCGTGCGCGTCGAAGACGCCAAAGGTTCTCCGCCCGGCATTCCTTTCTGGCTGGGCGAGGCACCAGGCCGCTCCACCGAGCTTTCACAATCGCTATCGCGCTTGCACGCAAGTATTTCCAGTGAGCTTGAAAGCGCCGGGAGGGAACCGTCCGTCAGGAAATTGATTGAGGACATCAAACTGTCTGAACCGGCGGCAACGCAGATCGTCGACTACCTGATGTCGGCCAAGGGCGCGCTCGGCGCGCTGCCGACGCTCGATCGGGTGATCTTCGAGCGCTTCTTCGACGAGTCGGGCGGCCAGCAGCTCGTGATCCACGCGCCCTTCGGCAGCCGCATCAACCGCGCCTGGGGCCTCGCGCTGCGCAAGCGCATGTGCCGCAAGTTCAACTTCGAGCTGCAGGCGGCGGCCACCGAGAACTCGATCGTCCTCTCGCTTTCAACGAGCCATAGCTTTCCGCTCGAAGATATAGCGCGCTATCTGCACTCGAAGACGGTGCGGCCGCTGCTCGTGCAGGCGTTGCTCGACGCGCCGATGTTCGCGACGCGCTGGCGCTGGGACGCCACGGTGGCGCTCGCGCTGCCGCGCTTTCGCGGCGGCCGCAAGCTCGCGCCGCAGCTGCAGCGGATGGAGGCGGAAGACCTGCTCGCCTCGGTGTTCCCCGACCAGGTGGCCTGCGGCGAGAACATCGTCGGCGACCGCGAGGTGCCGGACCATCCGCTGGTGAACCAGACCATCGAGGACTGCCTGCACGAGGCCATGGATGTGGACGGCCTGGAAAACGTCCTTCGGAAAATGGAAAACGGCGAGATCGAGATCACCGCGCGCGACCTGACCGAGCCGTCGCCGCTCGCGCTCGAGATCCTCGGCGCGCGGCCCTATGCGTATCTCGACGACGCGCCGCTCGAGGAGCGCCGCACGCAGGCCGTCATGGCGCGGCGCTGGCTCGATCCGGAGACGGCGGCGGACCTCGGCAAGCTCGACGCCGACGCGATCCGCCGCGCCATCGAGGAGCTCCGGCCCGAGCCGCGCAGCGCCGACGAGCTGCACGACGCGCTGATGAGCTTCGGTTTCCTCAGTGAGGACGAGATTTCCTCGTTCGCGCCGCATCTGGAAATTCTTCAGCAGGAAAAGAGAGCCACACGAATCCACGGCGTCATCTGCGCGGCCGAGCGGTTGCCCGAATTTCAGTCGATTTTCCCCGGCTCCCTGCCGGTCCCGCCCATCGAGGCTCCAGCCGAGCTGAAGACGAAGGCGTGGACCAGGGAGGAGGCGCTACTCGAAGTGCTCCGTGATCGACTGCAAGGGAGCGGGCCGGTCACCGCTGGGGCGCTGCGCTTGCCCTTGGGGCTGGTTGTTTCGGAAGTAGAACAAGTCCTTGTAGCCCTGGAGGCCGAGGGCTCGGCGATGCGAGGTCGGTTCACGCCGGGCGCGACCGAGGAGGAATGGTGCGAGCGCCGGGTGCTCGCGCGTATTCACCGCTACACCGTCAACCGGCTGCGCAAGGAAATCGAGCCGGTCGAGCTGCGCGACTTCACGCGCTTTCTTTTTCACTGGCAGCGCGTCGCGCACGACGCGCGCGTCGAAGGGCCCGACGCGGTGGCGGGCGTGGTCTCGCAGCTCGAGGGCTTCGAGGCGCCCGCGGCGGCGTGGGAGACCGAGATCCTGCCGGCGCGGGTCAACGAGTACGACCCGGCCTGGCTCGATGAGCTGAGCCTTGCCGGCCGCGTCGCCTGGTCGCGCCTCGTGCCGCCGAAATCCGCCGGGGAGCGCACGCCGAGCCCGGTGCGCACCACGCCGATCGTGCTCACCGCGCGCCGCAATCTCCCGTTCTGGACCGGACTTTCTTCGGGGCAGGATGAAATCGTCCTTTCGTCGAAGGCGGCCCAGATCAAGGAGCAGCTTTCGCAGCATGGCGCGTCCTTCTTCGAGGAGATCGTCGACAGCAGCGGACTCCTGCGGGTGCAGGCGGAGGAGGCGCTGGGCGAGCTGGTGGCCCAGGGACTGGTCACCGCCGACAGCTTCGCCGGCCTGCGCGCGCTCCTCGTTCCCTCCGACCGCCGCCGCACGCCGCATCACGGCAGGAAGCGGAGAGGTTCATTGTTCGGGCTGGAGGATGCCGGCCGCTGGTCGCTGGTGCGGCGCAAAGCCGGTGCGGACAAGAATCCTGTCGAGGATTCCCAATCCATCGAGCACGCGGCTCGAACTCTATTGCGCAGATACGGCGTGGTGTTCTGGCGCCTCACGGCACGAGAAGCCGACTGGCTTCCGCCCTGGCGCGACCTGCTGCGCTGCTATCGCCGCCTCGAAGCTCGCGGCGAGATCCGCGGCGGCCGCTTCATCGCCGGCGTCTCCGGCGAACAGTTTGCCGCCCCGGAAGCGATCGGCCTGCTGCGCGACGCCCGCCGTGCCGAGCGCAACGGCGCGCTGGTCAGCGTAAGCGGCGCCGATCCCCTGAATCTCGTCGGTATCCTCACTCCCGGCCCGCGCCTCCCGGCGCTCACCGGCAACCGGCTTCTCTATCGCGACGGCATCCCGATCGCGCTGCTCGTGGGTGGCGAGGTCCGCTTCCTCGAGAGCATCGCCCCCGAGGCCGAATGGACCTTGCGCGACGCACTCCTGCGTCGCCAGATTCCGTCTACGCTGGCACTGCTCGGGTAGCTTTTAAACCAGTATTTTTTTCACCCGATCAGGGGTGAAAGGAAGGTCCCGCAAGCGCTTGCCGGTCGCATTGGCGATCGCGTTGCCGATCGCTGCGGCCGTCGGGCCCTGAGAGCCTTCGCCGACGCCGAGGAAAGGTTGGCCAGGCTGGTTCAGGATCACTACGTCGACCTGCGGCACTTCCTCGAAGCGCAGGATGTCGTACTCCGACCAGTTGGTGGTCTTGACGCGGGTGCGGTCGAAGCTCACGGCTTCCTTGAGCGTCCAGCTCGTGGACTGGATGAGCCCGCCCTCGATCTGGTTCGCGACGCCGTCGGGGTTCACGACCTGGCCGACGTCGACCGCGGAGACGGCGCGGAGCACGCGCACCTGACCGGTCTTGCGGTCGATCGCGACCTCGGCTGCCACTGCGACATAGCAGGCAAGATTCTTGTATCTCGCATAGGCGAAGCCCCAGCCGCTCTTGCCGTCGCCGCGCGAGCCCGGCTTCCAACTGGCGCGCTGCGCGGCGGTCTCGATCACGGCGCGCGCGCGCGGATCCTTCTGGTGGCGCAGGCGGAACTCCACCGGGTCGACGCCCGCGGCGGCGGCCATCTCGTCCATGAAGGACTCTGCGGCGAACACGTTGGCGTAGGCGCCGAGGGTGCGCAGCGCGGAGGTGCGGATCGGCGTGTCGCGGATGAAATGCTTCACTACCTTGACGTTGGGGATGTCGTACCCCGGGATCGAGTTGCGGTCCGAGCCGCCGGCGGGAAGCGGCACGTCGTTCACCGGCTCGAAGCCGACCGGCTTCTCCAGGAAGCGCGCGGCGAGCGTATGCGCGCCCTTCGACTGGCCCGGGCGCCGGCTGTGAGGGTGGCTCCAGAGCTCGTGCGACCAGCTCGCGAGGTTGCCCTGCGCGTCGAGCGCGCCGCCGAGCTTCATCACCATGGCGGAGCCGTAGGGCTCCCACATGAACTCGTCGTCGCGCATCCACTGCAGCTTGACCGGACGGCCGGCGGTCGCGCGCGCGAGCAGGGCGGCGTCGAGCGCGACGTCGTCGGCGCCGTTGTGACCGTAGCAGCCCGAGCCTTCGGCGTGGGTGCAGCGGATCGCCGAGGGCTCGATGCCGAACACCTGGGCGAGGTCGCCGCGCAGCGGATAGACGCCCTGGCTATGCGTCCATACGTGGAGCTTGCGGCCCGCCGCGTCTTCTTCCCATTGCGCGACCGCGCAGGACGGGCCGATCGAGCCGTGGGCCTGGAAAGGGCGCGTATATCGCGCCTGAAGGGTCTTCGCCGCTGCGAGGGTGGCGTCCGAGGTCTTGTCGTGCATCGTCTGCCCGGGCGTGCCGAGGCCGACCATGTAGTCGTAGAGTAGAGCGCCGGTCGGCGGCAGCGACGCCGTTTCGTTCCACTTCGCGCTTTTCTTCAGCGCCTCGCGCGCTTTGATCGCCTGCTCCTCGCGCTCCGCGGCCACGGCGAGAAAACTTCCGTCCTGCACCACCGCCACCACGCCCGGCATGCGGCGCACCGCGGCGGTATCGACCGACTTGAGCGTGGCGTCGGGGGAGGGCGGCCGCACCACGCGGCCGAACACCATCCCCGGCAGGCGCACGTCCTGCACGTAGGCCGCGCCGCCGGTGAATTTCTTCGGGATGTCGCGTCGCGGAATGCTCTTGCCGATCCACTTGTGCTCGCTCGGCGACTTCGGCTTCGCCTGCGCGGTCGCCTCTTTCCTGAAATCCGCCTCGCCCGCGAGGTCCCAATAGGAAATTTTCTTATCGGAAGAATCAAACACCGTGCCGTCGTCAACCTTCAAATCGGACACCGGAACGCCAAGCTTCGCCGCCGCGGCCGAGAGCAGGATCTCGCGCGCTTCCGCGCAGGCGAAGCGCACCGCGGTGCCGCTGTCCTGCATCGACTGGCTGCCGGCGGTCTGGCCTTCGTTCGGCGTCAGCGCCGTGTCGCCCTGCACGAGGCTGATGCGCTTGAGCTCGACGTCGAGCTCGTCGGCGGCGATCTGCGTGAGCGCGGTGCCGATTCCCTGGCCGAGCTCGATCTTGCCGCTGAAGATCGTCACCGAGCCGTCCGGCCCGATGCGCAGCCACGAGTCGAGCATGCGGTTGTTGTTGAGGCTGCCGGGCAGCCGTGGCGCGGCCGTCGTCTGTGAAAACAAATCGCTTGGAGAAAGAGAAAAAGCGATCACCAGCCCGCTGCCGGTCTTGAGAAATTCCCTGCGGGAGAGGCTCATGACTGCATCTCCTTCGCGGCGCGCTGCACGGCGCGCACGATGCGGTTGTGCGAGGCGCAGCGGCACAGGTGCCCGTTCAGCGCCTGGCGGATCTCGTCATTGGTCGGGCGCGGATTGCGCTCGAGCAGCGCCTTGGCCGACATCAGCATGCCGTTGCCGCAGTAGCCGCACTGGCAGGCCTGCTCCTCGATGAAGGCCTTCTGCAGGGGATGGAGGTTGTCGACGGTGCCGACGCCCTCGATCGTGGTGATGTCGCCCTTGATCTCCGAAATCTTCCTGACGCAGGAGCGCGTCGGCCTCCCCCCGACCAGCACGGTGCAGGCGCCGCACTGCGCGAGCCCGCAGCCGAACTTCGGCCCATTGAGCCCGACATCGTTCCTGAGCACATAAAGCAACGGGGTATCGGCCTCGGCGGACACGTTGTGGTCGACGCCGTTGACCTTCAGGGTGAAAGCAGCCATGGGACTCCTCCTCTTTGGAAATCATCATAGCCTCCTTGCCCCGCTTGCCAGCATTCGTGATACTGTATAAAAACACAGTTACCCAAAGCGATCCCAAAGTTACCCCAAATGGCGACCCTGGAAGCTCTCCTGCAGCAGCATCCGATCTGGCGCGGCCCGGCGCTCGCGTCGATTTCCCCAACGGTTTCCACGGGTTATATCGACCTCGACCGGGAATTGCCGGGGAGCGGCTGGCCGACGGGGGCGCTGACCGAGGTCCTCGGTCTCCAAGAGGGAATCGGCGAGCTGCAGCTCGTGCTGCCGGCGCTGGCGAGACTTACTACCGCGGGCAAGCGCATCGTCTGGCTGGCGCCGCCGCATCTGCCGTACGCGCCTGCCCTGGCCGCCGCGGGGGTCGATCTCACCCACCTCGCCGTGGTGCGCGCACCCGGCCGGCGTGACGCGCTCTGGGCGGCGGAGCAGGTGCTGCGCGCCGGTCCCTGCCATGGCCTCATCGGATGGTTCCGCCATGCCCGCTACGAGGAGCTGCGCCGGCTCGCCGTCGCGGCCGAAGCGAGCCGCGCCTTCGTCGTGCTGTTCCGTCCGCGCGAAGCCGCGCACGAGCCATCGCCCGCCTGTCTGCGCATCGCTCTTCAATCGGAAGAAGACGAATTGAAAGTACATGTCGTGAAACGCCGCGGCGTGCCGGCCGCGGCGCCCATTCCCCTGCCGGTGAAAAGGCCCGTCCATGCTCTGGGTCGCCCTGCATTTCCACGTTCCCCCCTCCGAGACCCTCGAGCCCCTCGCGGCATGGCTTTGCCGGTTCACGCCTAGGGTCTCCCTCGAGCCGCCGCAGGCGCTGCTGGCCGAGCTGCAAGGCAGCCTGCGCTGTTTCGGCGGGCTCGGCGGCCTCCTGGGAAAGCTGCGCGCCGGCCTGGCGGAGCTCGGCCTCGAAGCCTCGCTCGCCGTGGCGGCAACGCCGCGCGCCGCTTTATGGCGTGCGCGTGGAAATGGAGAGGTTTTTGAAGAGCTACCCCTATCCGTCATGGGATTGGAGGGTGAGTTTTTTAAAAGCATTGGAATCTCCAGCATCGGTGAGCTCATTCGGCTACCCCGTGAAGGGTTGGCGAAGCGCTGCGGCGAGGCGCTGCTCGAAAAGCTGGACCAGGCCCTCGGTGCGCTGCCCGAGCCGCGCGCGTTCTTCGCGCCGCCGGCGCGCTTCGCCGCGACGCTGGAGCTGCCGGGCGAGGTCGCGCATGCCGAGGGGCTGCTGTTCGCTGCCAGGCGATTGCTGATCCAGCTCGAAGGCTTGCTTACCGCGCGCCAGGCCGGCGTGCGACGCTTCACGTTGACGCTGATTCATCCCAAAAGGAATTACAAAAAAGGATTTATCGAAAAGGAATTCACTGCGGTCGAAATAAACCTGGCCTCGCCGACGCGAACCGCCGAACGTCTCGCGCGCCTGCTGCGCGAGCAGCTGGCGAAGCTTTCTCTAGGCCAGCCCGTCGAAGCGATTCGCCTCGAGGCGGCGGATTTCACGCCGCTGCAGGAGCACACGACGGGGATGTTCGGCGATGCGCGCGCCGATGAGGAAAACTGGGCGCAGCTCGCGGAGCGGCTGCAGGGGCGGCTCGGCAGAGGGGCGATTCACGGGTTGACGACCTGTCCGGACCATCGCCCCGAATACGCCTGGCGCCGCGTCGAGCTCGGCGAATGGGATCCGCGCGAGTTCAGGCAGCCGGGGCCGCGGCCGCTCTGGCTGCTCGAGCCGCCGCGGCGCCTCGGCGAGAAGGAATTCGAGCTGCTCGCCGGCCCCGAGCGCGTCGAGTCGGGCTGGTGGGACGGCGACGAGGCGCAGCGCGACTACTTCGTCGCCCGCTCGGGCGACGCGTCCGTGATCTGGATCTACCGGGAAGACAACGGCTGGTACATGCATGGCATCTTCGCCTGACTTGCTGCCTCGCTGCTCTTTGCCCTGCGACGTTTTGCCCGGCTACGTCGAGCTGCACTGCCTGTCGAATTTCAGCTTCCTGCGCGGCGCCTCGCAGCCGGAGGAGCTGGTGGAGCAGGCCGCCGCGCTCGGCTACTCGGCGCTCGCGCTCACCGACGAGTGCTCGTTCGCAGGCGTGGTGAGGGCGCATGTCGCGGCGAAAGAGAGACCTTTTCAGCTGATCGTCGGCACGGAGATAAAGCTCGAGGACGGCATGAAGCTCGTCCTGCTCGCGACCGATCGCCATTCCTACGGCAGGATTTCCGCGCTCATCACGACCGGCCGGCGGCGCAGCAAAAAGGGGTCGTATTCGCTTTCCTGGGATGATCTGGAGCCGCTGGGTGGAACCGGAGTTTTAGTTCTTTGGATCCCAAATCCGGATTTAAAAAAAGAACAAGGCCTGCGGCTCAAAGCGCGCTTCAACGGCAATGCCTGGATCGCGGCGGAGCTGCACCTGGGGCCCAACGATCGCGCGCGGCTGGAGTGCCTGAAGAAACTTTCGGCCGAATCCGGCCTGCCCCTGGTCGCCGCCGGAGACGCGCACATGCACCGGCGCTCGCGCCGGCGGCTGCAGGACGCGCTCACCGCCGTGCGCCTGGGCCGGCCGGTGGCGCAATGCGGGCACGCTCTGTTCCCGAACGGCGAGCGCTGCCTGCGCCAGCGCGTCAGGCTCGCGCAGATCTATCCGCCGGAGCTGCTTGCCGAGACTTTGCGGATCGCGCAGCGCTGCCGTTTTTCGCTGGAGGAATTGAGGTACGAGTACCCGGAGGAGCTGGTCCCCGCCGGACATACACCGACGACCTGGCTGCGCCGGCTGACCGAGGACGGATTGAAAAGGCGCTTTCCCGACGGTCCATCGGAAAAAACCTCAAGGTTGGTGGAGCGCGAGCTCGCGCTGATCGCCGAGCTGCGCTACGAGCCGTTCTTTCTCACCGTGCACGACGTCGTGAGCTTCGCGCGCAAGGAGAAAATTCTCTGCCAGGGCCGCGGCTCGGCGGCGAATTCGATGGTGTGCTACGCGCTCGGCATCACCGAGGTCGGGCCGGAGAAGCTCGAGATGCTCTTCGAGCGCTTCATCTCGCGCGAGCGCGACGAGCCGCCCGACATCGACGTCGACTTCGAGCACGAGCGCCGCGAGGAGGTGATCCAGTACGTCTATGGAAAATACGGGCGCGAGCGTGCGGCGCTGGCGGCGACGGTGATCTGCTACCGGCCTAAAAGCGCGCTGCGCGACATCGGCAAGGCCCTGGGGTTATCGCTGCTGGAAGTCGACCGCCTCGCGAGCTCCGTCGCCTGGTGGGACGGCCGGCGCGTCATCCCGGAGCGGCTCGCCGAGGCGGGCTTCGATCCTTCGCGTCCGGAAATCGAGCAGCTCATGGCGCTCACCGCCGAGCTGGTCGGATTTCCGCGCCACCTGTCGCAGCACGTGGGCGGCTTCGTCATCTCGCGCGGCCCGCTTCTCGAGCTGGTGCCGATCGAGAACGCCGCGATGCAGGATCGCACCGTCATCCAGTGGGACAAGAACGACCTGGAGGCGCTGGGATTGCTGAAAGTGGACGTGCTCGCGCTGGGCATGCTCACGGCCCTGAAAAAAGCCCTGGATATGCTGGGGATCGCGAAGCTGCAAGACATTCCTGCGGACGATCCCGCGGTCTACGGAATGATCCAGAAGGCCGACACCATCGGCGTGTTCCAGATCGAGTCGCGCGCGCAGATGAGCATGCTGCCGCGCCTGCGGCCGAAGAACTATTACGACCTGGTGGTGCAGGTGGCCATCGTGCGGCCGGGGCCGATCCAGGGAGGGATGGTGCACCCCTATCTGCAGCGCCGCAGCATGGATCCGAACAAGATTTCATACTCGAGCGACGCGATCCGGCCCGTGCTCGAGCGTACGCTGGGGGTGCCGATCTTCCAGGAGCAGGTGATGCAGCTCGCGATGGTCGCCGGAGGCTTCACGCCGGGAGAAGCGGACCAGCTGCGCCGCGCCATGGGCGCCTGGAACCGCAAGGGCGGGCTCGAGCGCTTCGAGCAGAAGCTCAAGCAGGGCATGCACGAGCGCGGATACGCCGCCGAGTTCGCCGACGCGATCTGCCGCCAGATCCAGGGCTTCGGCGAATACGGCTTTCCGGAGTCGCATTCGGCGAGCTTCGCGCTGCTCGCGTATTTCTCCTCCTGGATCAAGTTCCACCATCCCGGGGCGTTCTGCGCGGCGCTCCTCAACAGCCAGCCGATGGGCTTCTACGCGCCCTCGCAGCTCGTGCAGGATGCGCGCCGCCACGGCGTGGAGGTCCGTCCGGTCCATGTCGGCGCCAGCGGCTGGGATTGCACGCTGGAGCAGGCTGCGGTGCGATTGGGCCTGCGCATGGTCGCGGGACTCTCGGAGGCGGCAGGACGCCGCGTGGTTTCGAACGCGGGTTATCGCTCGGTGGCGGATCTCGCCCATCGCGCGCAGCTGAGCCGCAAGGACCTGCGCTGCCTCGCCGCGGCCGGGGCGCTGGAGCCGCTCGCGGGACACCGCCGGCTTGCCAGCTGGGCCGCCGCGGGCGCGGAGCGGCTTCCTCCCCTGGACGTGTTCGACGAAGACGAGAAGCTGCCGGCGCTGGCGCCGCCCACCGAAGGTCAGGACATCGTCGCCGACTACGCGAGCCTGGGCCTCACCCTCGGCCGCCATCCGCTCGCGCTGCTGCGCGAGCGCCTGAAAAGCTCCCGCTTCGTCACCGCCGACGAGCTTCGCCTGCGGCCTCGCGGCAAGCTGGTGCGCACGGCGGGCCTCGTGACCTGCCGGCAGCGCCCGGACACCGCCAGCGGGGTGGTTTTCGTGACGCTGGAGGACGAGACCGGCTGCATCAATGTGGTGCTCTGGCGCGACCTGGTGGAGCGCCAGCGCCGGGAGATGCTGGGCGCGCGCCTGCTCGGCGTCCAGGGCGTGATCGAGCGCGAGGGCGACGTGGTGCACCTCATCGCGCGGCGCCTGTTCGACCACAGCGCGCTCCTGGGGCCGCTCGCAGCGGCCTCCCGGGATTTCCACTAGGATGCAAATGCAGGATTTCCACTAGGAACCAGGTGCCGGATTTCCACTAGGAACCGAGTACAAATGGCGACCCGCGTCGACATCCTCAACCTGATCGCCGCCCGGCGCGGCCGGCGGCCCGCTTTCGCTTCTCCGGCGCTCGACGCGCTCTTCGGCCGGCTCGCGGCCTGCCGGGGCGCCGACGAGGCGCTGCGCACCGAGGACCGCATCTGGGACGCCTGGATGCACCATCCCCACCGCGCCGCGGCTGAAGTGCTGCAGCGCGCCACCCATGACATCGCCGCGCGCCGTTATGACATCGCCGAAACCCGGCTCAGCGCGCTCCTGCGCAGCGCGCCGGGCTTCGCCGAGGCCTGGCACAAGCGCGCCACGCTCTACTACCTCCTGGGCCGCGACGAGGAGTGCCTGCACGACATCCGCCGCACCCTCGAGCTCGAGCCCAGGCATTTCGCCGCGATGCTGCACTTCGCCGAGATCCTCCTCACCCTGAAGGCGGGCGCCGCAGACGTGCGCTTCGCCTGCTTTGCCGCGCTTTCGCTCCATCCTCATCTGCCGCGCGCCCGCGAGCTGTACGCAAATGCCCCTGACAAGTCCTGACTGACAAAGGCTGACACCGCCGGGGACGAAAAGCGAGCCATGGAAAAGAGGGCTCTGCCTATAATAAACGGATGACCGGCGAGACCCATAAAGTCGTCGTAGCGAAAGACATCGCGGACCTCATCCCCCAGTTCCTCGGCAACCGGCGCAAGGAGATCGATTCCCTGCGCGGGGCGCTCGCCGCCGCCGATTTCGAGCAATTGCGCCAGCTCGGCCACCGCATGAGAGGCGTGGGCAATTCGTACGGCTTCGCGCGCGTGTCGCTGCTGGGCGAGCGCATCGAGCAGGGCGCGCGCAGCAGCGACCACGTTGCCATCGAGAACTGCATCTCCGAATATCGCGATTACCTGGACCGGGTTCAGATCTCGTATGAATGAGCTCGCCTTTCCCGCGCACAAGATGTCCTCCGGGCAGGCGGTTTTCCGGGTCCTGGTGGTCGACGACGACCAGGACATGGCGGCGCTTCTCGCGCGCACGCTGACGAAAGAAGGCATGTCCGTCGACACGGTGTTCGACGGCGACGCGGCGCTGGTGCACGCCATGTCCTCGACCCCCGACCTGATCCTGCTCGATGTGGTGTTGCCGGGCATCAGCGGCTTCGACCTCTGCGAGCGCCTCAAGGCCGACGACGCCACGGCGCTCATTCCCATCATTCTTGTCACCACGCTCGAGGATTCGCGCAGCCGCGTGCGGGGCATCGAGGCGGGCGCCGACGATTTCCTCTCCAAGCCGATCAAGCTGGAAGAGCTGGTGGCGCGCGTGAAAACGCTGCGCCGCCTGCACGAGACCCGCCGCGAGCTGGAAGCGCGGCGCCTCACCGCCGAGGTGCATCGCAAGGAAGCGATCCGCAAGGCGTTCTCGCGCTACATCTCGCCGCGCCTTGCCGAGCGCATCATCTCCGACGCAGGCAGCGACGGCCTGCCGTTCCAGAGCCGCGCGAAGCGGATCAGCGTCGTGGCGCTGTTCGCGGACCTGCGCGGCTTCACCCGCCTGACCGAGACCATGGAGGTCGACAAGGTCGTCGGCATGCTGAACGAGTATTTCGCGGTCATCACCGAGGCGGCGTACCGTTACGACGGCACCATCTTCAGCATTGCGGGCGACTGCCTGCTGGTGGGATTCAACGTTCCGTTTCCGCAAGCCGACGCCTCGCAGCGCGCCTGGCACACGGCGCAGGACATGGTGGCGGGCTTCGCGCCGGTGCTCGCCGGGTGGACCCAGGGCGGCGGGCTGCCCACCGGCGTCGGCATCGGCATCGCCTCGGGCGAGGCGATCATCGGCAACATCGGCTCGCCGCACCACATGAGCTACACGATCATCGGCGACGCGGTGAACACCGCCGCGCGCCTGATGCAGATGGCGCGCGGCGGGGAGCTCCTGGTGTCCGACGTCGTCTACGATTCCATCCGCGACCTCGTCCCGGCCGGCTCCGTGGCGTCGCGCGGCAAGGTTCCCCTGCGCGGCAAAACCGAAGCGACCCCGGTGTACTCGATCGAGCTCGCAAAACGCTAGCCGATGCGGGTCCTCATCATCGACGATGACGAGGACCTGCGCACTCTGCTCGCGCATTTCATCACGGAGCAGTGGCCGGACGCCTTCGTAGAGCAGTACGATCCCGTCCAGCGCGGCATGCCAGACGCGGCCTTCGCCCTCGGCTCGTACGACGCGATCATCCTCGATTACATGCTGGGCCAGGGCGACGGGCTGCAGTGGCTGCAGGTGTTCAAGCGCCGCGGCGACTGTCCTCCGGTGCTGTTCCTCACCGGCGCGGGCAACGAGATCATCGCCGTGCGCGCGATGAAAGCGGGCGCCGACGACTACCAGCGCAAGCAGGAGCTGACACGCGAGCGGCTGATCGCCTCGCTGCGCGCCATGATCCGCGACGGCCACCAGAAGACGCTGCCGCCGGATCTCGCCGCGCGGCTCGCCGGCGAGTCGCTGGGGCACAAGATCCGCATCCCGGGCTTCAAGGTGCTGCGCCTGATCGGCGAAGGCGGCATGTCGCGCGTCTACCTCGCGGCCCGCGACTCCGACGACGAGCCGCTGGTCGTGAAGATCCTGCGCTCCGAGATCATCGCCGACAAGAAGGCGCTCGCGCGCTTCATGGAGGAATACGCGATGGTGGAGAGCATCCAGAGCCGCCACGTCGCGCGCATTCACGGCCACGGCACGTCGGAGGAGCACGCGTACCTGGTGATGGAGTTCTTCGAGGGCGGCGACCTGAACAAGCGGCTGGACGGCAAGGCGCTGAAGGCCGACGAAGCGCTGAAGGTGTTCCGCGAGCTGATGTATGCGCTCGGCGACATCCACGAGAAGGGCATCCTGCACCGCGACCTGAAGCCGCAGAACCTGGTGTTCCGCGCCGACGGCAGCATGGCGATCGTCGACTTCGGCATCGCGAAGCACGTCGACGCCATCGACCGGACCAGCCACGGCGAGGTCGTCGGCACCCCGCGCTACATGAGCCCCGAGCAGGTCGCGGGGAAGGCGCTCGATCTGCGCACCGACATCTACAGCGCCGGCGTGCTGCTCTACCAGATGCTGGTCGGCGAGCACTTGTTCCAGGGCGAGACGGCGCTCGAGGTGGCGATGAGCCACCTCAACAAGGACGCGCCGCCGCTGCCGGAGCACCTCGCGCAGTACCAGCGGCTGATGGACAAGCTCGTTGAGAAGGATCGAGACGCACGCTTCCGCAACGCGGACGAGGTGATCGGCTTTCTGTCACGCAAGTACTATCAGGACGGCAGCGTCGCCCTGCCTGCCTCAAGGGACGGCAGCGTCCCTGCCTAGGGCAGTTTTGCCCAAATTTCCCTGAGCTGATTGGGCAGCTCGGTCGGCGAAAACGGCTTGGAGATCGCCCCGACGGCGCCGAGCGCGGTCAGCTCGTCGAGCTCGACCTGCGAAGCCTTGGCGGTGATGAACACCACGGGCAGGGCGCTCGTTTCGGGACGCTGCTTCATCGCGCGAAACAGCGTCGGGCCGTCCATGCGCGGCATCATCCAGTCGAGCAGCACCAGGTCGGGACGGAACGCGGCCATGGCGGCGATCGCGGCGGTGGGGTCGCCGATGATCTCGACCGTCATCTTGCCCACGCGCTCGAGCGACAGCCGGGCGATGCGCTGGATGTCTTCGTCGTCCTCGACATAGCAGATCCTGTTCAGCGGTCGCGAAGGCATGGGCTTTGCGCTCAGGAATCGTGGCGCGGAAGGTCGAACCAGAAGGTCGTGCCGCCGCCTTCGCGGCTCTCGAAGCCGATATGCCCCTGCATCATCTCGACCAGCCGCTTCGAGATCGCGAGCCCCAGTCCGGTGCCGCTCTTCTGGCGCGAGGCGGTCGAATCGGCCTGCGCGAAGCGCCCGAAGATGCGGCCGCGGAAGGCCTCGGGAATGCCGGGCCCGCGGTCGTGCACGCTGACGCGCACGCGCCGCCCTCGTTCCCGCACGGCGATCTCGACCGTGCCGCCGTCCGGGGAAAACTTGGCCCCGTTGGAAAGCAGGTTGGTCATGACCTGCAGCAGCCGCTTGCGGTCGGCATGCACCTTGTGCTCGGGCGGCGGGCCGGCGATTTCGCTCGAGATCTCGAAGCGCACCTTGAAGCGCTCGGCGAACGCCCGGTTCAGCACCAGCGCCTCGCGCACGAGGTCGTTGAGCGAGAACACCTCCGGCGCGAGCGTGAGCTTGCCGGACTCGATCTTCTCGATGTCCAGCAGGTCGTTGATCAGGTCGAGCAGCCGCGAGCCGTTTCGCTCGGCGACCGCGGTGAGCTCGCCGATGTCCTGGGTCAGATCGCCCAGGACGCCGGAATTGATGAGCTGCAGCGAGCCGATGATCGACGTAAGGGGCGTGCGCAGCTCGTGGCTAAGCGTGGAGGTGAACTCCTTCTTCATGCGCTCGGCCTCGAGCTGGCGCGTGACGTCCTGGCCCTGGGCGATCACCGCGATGACCGTGCCCTCCGGGTTGACGAGCGGGGTCACCGTCCATTCGCACACCACCTGCAGGCCGTCGCGGCGCGGGCTGCGGACCTTGAGCGCCGACACCGGCTCGCGCGATTCGATGAGCTGCGCCCACTGCCGGTCGAACTCCGCCCGCAGCTCGGGCAGCACCAGCCGATCCTTGATCTGCCGGCCGACGATCTCGGCGCCGGCGTAGCCGAACAGGAGCTCCGCGCCCGGGTTCACCTGCGTGACGATCCCCTGCGCGTCGAGCTCGAGCACCGCGATCGGCGCGCGCTCTGCGAACAGCGAGAGCTTGCGCCCGCTCGCCTCGACCTGGCGCCGCGCCTGCTCGAGCTCGCCGAGCTGCCGCTCCAGGCGCTGGTTGAGCACGCTGTAGTCCTCGGTCAATTTGCCGTAGGCATGCCGCAGCCGGTAGCCGGCATGGAAGACCTGGGTGAGGCGGTAAGCGACCGCCACGTTCACGGCGTAGAAGATCGGCACGAGGAGCGCGATCTCGGTGAAAAGGCGGTTGCCGAAGGTTCCGAGAACGTAAGTGAACGGCGCCACGATGCCGGCCGCGTACAGCGCGAACATCGGCCACGAGGCCGCGTACAGCGGGATGCCGCCGGACATCATGCCGGTGAGCAGGAAGGCGAGGAACACCTGCTGCTCGTCGGTATGCGAGGGGAAAAACACCGCGCCGGCGAAGCCCCAGTTGGCGCCGTTGGCGAGCGCGGCGATGCCGAGCCAGCGCAGCCACTGGTCGGCATGCTCGGCACGGTCGGCGCTGCGTCGGTAGGCGTAGAGCAGTCCGGCGGTGGCGGCGGTCACGAGGAGGACCAGGCCCCACCAGAAAAGGACCAGGTCCCTGAGGCCCACCGACCAGAACTCGAAAGTGGCGATCGCGCCGATCGCGAACGTGGCGACGATGCCGAGCCACATCTGGCCGTAGAGCTGGTCGACGCGATCCGCCAGCACCAGCCGGGGATCCGCGCGGTCGCGGATCCCCGCGGACAGGCCGCGCTCCGACACGCGCACGACCGAATCCGAAGCGGCAACTTGGCTCATTCGCGCAGTCATCTTCCTCTGCGCAATTCTACGGGATCGCCCCCCTGACAAGGGGGGACGCGAGCCCGGCGAGCGGGGGGTTACAGGCTCTTGTTACGGATAACGCCCACCGCGATTCCTTCGATCGTCATCGCGTCGCGGCGCAGATCGACTTCGATCGGCTCGAAGTCGGGATTTTCCGGCAGGAGCTGCACTGCATGGCCGCGCCTGCGCAGGCGCTTTACCGTGACTTCGTCGGCGAGGCGCGCCACGATGATCTGTCCGGAGCGGGCCTCCACGGTGCGATGCACCGCGAGCAGGTCGTCTTCCAGGATCCCGGCGTCGCGCATCGACATACCGCGCACGCGCAGCAGGTAGTCGGCGCGCGGCGTGAATAGAGTCGGATCGACCTGGTAGCGGCCGGTCAGGTGCTCCTCGGCGAGCATCGGGCTGCCCGCGGCCACCCGGCCGACGACCGGCAGCTCGAGAAGCCGCCCGCCGCGGGCGGACGCGCGCCCATCGCGCACGCGGATGCCGCGCGAGGCACCCTCTGCAATGTCGATCGCGCCTTTCTTCTCGAGCGCGCGCAGGTGCTGCTCGGCGGCGTTCACGGAGCGAAAGCCCATGCGCTCGGCGATCTCCGCCCGCGTCGGCGGATAGCCGGCGACCTCGGTGAGATCCTTGATGAGCCGCAGAATCTCTTCTTGCCGGTCGGTCAGTTCTTCCAAGCAGCCCTCGACTATGAAGAATGAAGAGAAGACAAATAAGCGTTACTGTTAAAGCGTTCAGCGTGGCATTATATACAGTATATGCGAAGGATTGTCCATTTGGACATGGACGCCTTCTACGCCTCGGTCGAGCAGCGCGACAATCCGGCGCTGCGCGGCAAGCCGCTCGCGGTGGGCGGCCGTCCGGAGGGACGCGGCGTGGTGGCGGCGGCGAGCTACGAGGCGCGCGCGTTCGGCGTGCGCTCGGCGATGCCGATGGCGACGGCGATGCGGCTTTGCCCGCAGCTCCTCATCGTGCGCCCGGATTTCCAGCACTACCGCGCCGTTTCGAGAGAGATCCAGGCCATCATGCATTCGTGCACGCCGCTGGTGGAGCCGCTGTCGCTGGACGAGGCCTATCTCGACGTGACCGAGAATTCCTGGGGCGAGCCGCTCGCGAGCGTGGTTGCGAAGCGCCTGAAAAAGAAGATCTACGAGGATACAGGCTTGACTGCGTCCGCCGGCGTCGCGCCGAACAAGTTCCTCGCGAAGATCGCCTCCGGCTGGCGCAAGCCCGACGGCCTGACGGTGATCGCGCCCGAACGCGTCGAGCGCTTTCTGCAGAAGCTCCCGGTCGAGGCGCTGTGGGGCGTCGGTCCCGTGACGGCGAAGAAGCTCCACCGCATCGGCGTGACGCGCCTCGTCGATGTGCGCAGCGCCGAGCCGCAACGGCTGCACGAGGCGGTCGGCAGCCTCGCGGACTGGCTGCGCCAGCTCGCGATGGGCGACGATCCCCGCGAGGTCTGTCCCGACCGGCCGACGAAGTCGGTGAGCGCCGAGAGCACCTACGCGGAAGACCTGATCGATGCCGACGTGGTCCGCGGCGAAATGGAAGGCATGGCGCGCAGCGTGGCGGCGGACCTGGAAAGCAAGCGGCTCAGCGCGCGCACCGTGACGATCAAGGTGCGCTATTCGGATTTCACGACGGTGACGCGCAGCCACACGGCCGAGCCGCCGACGCGGGATCCGGCGCGCATCGCGGAGCGCGCGACGGCGCTGCTCGAGCGCACCGAGGCGGGCAAGCGGCCGGTGCGCCTGCTCGGCGCGGGCGCGCACGGCCTGGCGGAGGACCGCGAAATCGAGAGCGAAACGGGTGATCGGGTTCTGCCGCTCGGCCTCTAGCCGCGCGTAGCAGGGGGTTACAATCGGCCGGGCATGATCATCCAGTCGCTGCTCGACACCGACCTGTACAAGTTCACCATGATGCAGGTGGTGCTGCATCATTTTCCCGGCGCCCAGGTCGAGTACAAGTTCAGGTGCCGCACCGAGGGCGCCGACCTGCGGCCCGACCTGCCGGCGATCCGCGCGCAGCTCGAGAAGCTCTGCACGCTGCGCTTTCGCGACGACGAGCTGGCGTACCTGCGCGGCCTGAGGTTCATGAAGTCGGACTTCGTCGACTTCCTCGCGCTGTTCCACTTCAACGAGAAGTACGTGCGCATCGAGCCCGGCGAAAAGCACGGCGAGATCGACATCACGATCCGCGGGCCCTGGCTGCACACGATCCTCTTCGAGATCCCGGTGCTCGCCATCGTCTCGGAGACGTACTTCCGGCGCACCCAGCCGCGCCCGGACCTCGAGGAAGGGCGGCGGCGGCTGCGCGCGAAGATCGAGCTCCTGCGCACCGTCGAGCCGGCGCTCGATTTCAAGATCTCGGACTACGGCACCCGGCGGCGCTTCTCGCTTTCCTGGCAGGAAGAGGTGCTGCAGACCCTCAAGCGCGAGGTGCCGCAGTATTTCGCCGGCACCTCGAACGTCTGGTTCGCGATGCGCAACAACCTGACGCCGCTCGGCACCATGGCGCACGAATACATGCAGGCCTGCCAGGCGCTCGGCCCGCGGCTGCGCGACTCGCAGACCTTCGCCTTCGACAAGTGGGCGCAGGAGTACCGCGGCGACCTCGGCATCGCCATCGCCGACACCTACGGCCTGCAGGCGTTCCTGCGCGACTTCGACATGTATTTCTGCAAGCTGTTCGACGGCGCGCGCCACGACTCGGGCGACCCGTTCGACTGGGGCGAGAAGCTGATCGCGCACTACACCAGGAACCGCGTCGATCCGCGCACCAAGCAGCTCATCTTCTCCGACCAGCTTTCGTTTCCGCTCGCGATCGAGATCGCGCGGCGCTTCCATGGCCGCGCGCGCACCTCGTTCGGCATCGGCACCAACCTGACCAACGACCTCGGCTACGAGGCGATCAACATCGTCATCAAGATGACCGAGTGCAACGGCCAGCCGGTCGCCAAGGTCTCCGACGCACCGGGCAAGACGATCAGCAAGGACGCCGGCTACCTCGCCTATCTACGCCAGGTCTTCGGCCTAGAAAAAGTCTGATCCCGCCCCGAACCGCGTTCGCGGTGCTCGCCGCGTGCTTCCTGCTGAACATGTTCGGCCGCGGGGTCGGCGACACGTACGCGGTGTTCCTGCGCCCGCTCGAGCAGGAGTTCGGCTGGACGCGCTCCGAGCTCACCAGCGTCTATTCCATCTACCTGCTGGTGCACGGCTTTACCGCCCCCGTGGTCGGCATCTTCTTCGACCGCCTCGGGCCGCGCTGGGTCTACGGGGCCGGCATGGGCATCCTCGGCGCCGCCTTCTTCATGGCGGGCTCGCTGGGCAGCCTGTGGCAGTTCTATCTCTTCGTGGGCGTGCTGGTAGGCATCGGCGTGAGCCTGAACGGGATGGTGCCGGGCTCGGCGCTGCTGTCGCGCTGGTTCAGAAAGCGCCTGTCGACCGCGCTCGGCATCGCCTTCTCGGCGCTCGGCGTCGGCACGATCGTCTTCGTTCCGCTCGCCCAATACCTCGTCGACGATTTCGGCTGGCGCAGCGCGTACCGCGTGCTCGGCGGAGCGTTGCTGGTGCTGACGCCGATCGTGGTGCTGGCGATCCCGTGGCGCCGCTTCGCGGCGGGCGACCCGGCGCTGCGCCACGACCCGAAATCGAGCGCGCAGGGGCAGGGCTGGACGCTGCGCTCCGCGCTGCGCTCGCCGCTTTATTGGGGCCTCGCGCAGCTTTTCTTCTGCACGTCGATCGCGATGTTCTCGATCATCGTCCAGCTCGTCGCGTTCTTCATCGACGCCGGCTTCTCGCCGCTCGCGGCGGCCGCCGCCTACGGCTTCGTCGGAATGATGTCGGCCGCGAGCGTGATGGGGAGCGGGATCCTGTCGGATCGCTTCGGCTACCGCCAGACCGTCACCGCGAGCTTCGTCGGCACCGCCGCGGGGATCGTGATCCTGATCCTTCTCGAGGCCTCGCCGTCGATCGCGCTGCTGGTCCTGTTCGTGCCGGTCTTCGGCCTGTGCATGGGCACGCGCGGCCCGATCGTGGCGTCCGTATGCGCGAAATATTTCGCCGGCTCCAACGTGGCGACGATCTACGGCACGATCTATTCCTCGAACGCGCTCGGCGCGGCGCTCGGCGCTTTCCTGGGGGGCCTGCTGCACGATCTGACCGGCGGCTACCTCGTCGGCCTCGCCGCCGCGCTGGGCTTCATCGTGATCGCCGCGCTGCCGTTCTGGACGGTGCCGGCGCTGAGGAGCTACCGCTAGCGCTTATCCGTTGCGCGATCCAGGTTTGTCTCGCTCGAGCATTTGACGTAGGCGGTATGCCCGCCCTCCGGGTGCTTGACCCGGATCCTGGTGGGGCTCAGGACCTCGTAGTGAGGGTCGTTGTCGATCCGGGTGTCCGGTCGATAGGCGCCGGGAGAGCAGACCGTGCTCTTGCAGAACGAAATCGAATACAGCCCGTTGCGCACCGGCCGGATGAGCAGGCCGACGGGATCCTCGCAGTTGGCTTTCCAGGAGCCGGAGTAATTCACCTTATCGGCCCCCGACACGCCCATCGCAATCGTGGATGCGCACAGGCCGGCGACGAGCGCCTTGCTTGTGATCGATATCCGATTGTCCATGAAACGATCCTAAAAGAACCGTGGGCAGAGGCAAGGCGGTTTTTCACATGCCTGTCCGGAATAAGCACATCGCGCTTCGTGCTGCGCGCGCCGCGCGACGGGGAATCGGCTACGGGAGAGGTCTACTGCGCGGGGAATCTCTGGGCAGCGCGCGCCCTGGCTTTGGCCGCCTCTTCCTCCCGGTTCTTCGGCGGCGCGTCCGTCTCGAGGGAGTGCAGCAGCTTCCTGGAAACCGCCGCCACCTCCTCGGCGGCCGCGAGAAACGCGGCCTCGTTGGCTTTCGAGGGCTTGCTGAAGCCGCTCAGCTTCCTCACGAATTGCAGCGCCGCCGCGCGAATCTCGTCGTCCGTCACCGGCGGCTCGAAGTTGAACAGGGTTTTTATGCTCCTGCACATAGGGCAATCTCCATGAACTGTTACCGACAGTCATTCATAGCACACCCACGGCCCGCGAGATCAGGAGGACCATGATCGTGAGCGAGATCAGGCTCTGGGCCATCGTGAAAAGTTTCGCCCAGGGGGTCAGGACCGGCGAGTCGGTCGGACCGAACGTCGAGCTGGTGGTGAAGGCGACGAAAAGGTAGTCCACGAATCCCGGGCGCCACCGGTCGGCGCCGAAGGTCTTGCGCTCGATCGGCTCGATCTGCATCTGCGGGAACACGAAGCTGCGGCTGCCGAACTCGTTTTCGGTTTCGCGCTTCCTCGGACCGCCGCCGTCCAGCCGCCAGTACCAGAGCGCGAACACCAGAACGTTCGTCAGCCACAGCGCTCCGCCCGAAAACAGAAGCGTGAGCGGCGGCTCGTTCTTCCCCGTGAGAGTGGTGGCGAGCAGAACCACCGATACGACGAGGCCGAACGTGGTGATCGCGGCGATCACGATGCCGAGAACATGGTTGAGCGAATGGCGTCCGGTGCGGTGCGCGAACACGGTCGGGACCAGCAGCACCGTGACCACCGCGGGCAGCAGCCAGGAAGGCCCGACGACCAGCTGTTTCGGCAATGCCAAGTAAATCGCGGCGACCGCAAGGAGCGCGAGGATGGCTTGCCAGCGGGGCTCGGGTCGGTCGGTTCGCTCGGTCGTCATGGCCGTTTCTCGAGAGTGTCGCGCAAACCCGGGGCTGCGACGCGAAGCAACCGCTTCGCGCGCTCGGGCGGGGCGCAGCCGCGCAGGTCGGCGGCGCCGTGCTCGGTGATGACGACGCCGGCTTCGCTGCTGGGTGTGGAGACCGGCCCGGAAAGCCTGGCGACGATCCGGGCCGCGGGAATCAGAATGAGCGAGGCGCCGCCGGGCGAGCGGTTGGCGGCGTGGATGAAGTCGGGGGCCCCGCCGAGCGCGCCGAGGTAGCTGCCCTTCGCCGATTCGCTGTTGACGTCGCCGGCGAGATCGATCTCGACGGCGGAGTTGACGGCGACGAAGCGCTCAAGGGCGCCGAGGACCGCGGGGTCGTGGGTGTATTCGCAGGAGCGCAGGCGGATCGCCGGATTGTCGCGCGCGAATTCGAAAAGCTTCGCCGTGCCGATCAGCATCGCGCAATCCACGCTGCTGGCATTCCCGTTCTGCATCAGGCCGATGATGCCATCGCCGACCGTGCCGGAATGGATTCGAAGATTTTTGTGGTTCGTCAGCACAGAACAAACGCTGTCAGGGAGGGCACCGATACCAAACTCGAGCGTCGCACCGTCAGGAATAAAGGCCGCAGCATGGCGCGCGATCGCGGCCCCGATTTCTCCCGCGGGACGGGAAGGCGCCGCGGCCGGAGAGCGGGAGGACTCGACAAGCATGGAAAAATCCTTTCTGCGAAGGATCCGCTCGGTGCGGGTCCAGGGCACCTGATCGTTGACCTCGGCGACGACAGTACGGCAGACCTCGAGCGCTGGGACGAGGTAGTCGGCGGCGAGGCCGAGGCTGTATTCGCCGCGCGAGTTGGGCGGGCTCACCTGGACGAAGACCACGTCGGCGCGGATCTCGCCGGCGCGGATCATCGCGCCGAGGCCGGAATAGGGCACGCGCAGGATCTCGAGCACGCCGGCGTCGGAAAGCGCGCGGTTGTGGCCGATGCCGCAGTAGGAGGACAGGCTCAGTTGGTCGGCGTGCGCGGGCTGCACCGTTCCCGAATAGTTCACTCCGAGAAATACGCGGCACCCGGCCAATGCCTGGCGCTGCGCCACGAGAGCTTCGGTCAGCGTTTGCGGCTCCGCGCAGCCCTGGCCGATCACGATTCCGTCGCCGGGCCGGACCACGCTCGCCAGGTCAATCATTTTTCTTCAACGATCCAGGGCCTGATCGTCGTAGGAGCTCGGGTCGGCGATCGGCTCGATGTGCGTGAGCAGGGAAGCGCTCGGCACCATCGAGCGGATCCGGGACTCGATCTCCTCCGAGAGCTGGTGCGCGCGCTTGACGCTCCACTCATCGGGCACCAGCAGGTGAAAGGTGACGAAGCGGCGCGCGCCCGCCTGGCGCGTGCGCAGCGCATGGAACGAAACCCCGTAGCGGTTCGAATATTCGGCGAAGAGCTTGTCGATCTCGTTCAGATCGTCGCCGGGGATGGCGACATCGAGCAGGCCGAGCACGGACCGGCGCATGAGGCGGACCCCGGCCCAGATGATATTGATGCCGACCGCGATGGCGATGAGCGCGTCGACGATCAGCCAGCCCGTCGCCCAGACCAGCGCGACGCCGGCGACCACGCCGACCGAGGTCCACACGTCCGTCATGAGATGCTGGCCGTCGGCCTCGAGGGTGATGCTGCGGTTGTCGCGGCCGGCGCGGATAAGAAGGAGCGCGACTGCGAGGTTGATGCCCGCGGCGAGCGTGCCGAGCGCGAGTCCCAGGAAGGGCGTCTCGATCGGCCGCGGCGCCAGCAGGCGCGGCAGCGCGCTCGCGATGATCGCGGCGGCGGCGAGAACGATCAGCGTGCCTTCGATTCCCGCGGCGAAGTACTCCGCCTTGGAAAGCCCGTGGGGATACTTGTCGTCCGGGGGCGAGGCGGCCAGTTTCAGCATCCAGAGCGCGAGCATGCCGGCGCCCAGGTTCACGAATCCCTCCAGCGCGTCGGAAAGCAGGCCGACCGAATCCGTGAGCCACCACGCCGCCCACTTGATCGCCAGCGTGACGACCGCGGTCCCGATCGACAACCAGGCGTAACGCTCAAGCGACATAGGCGCGATAGAGACGCAAAGTGGGAGGCACCATGGCGCCGGCGTCGGCGAGCTCGCAGATCGCTACCTGGCGCGGCTCTCCGGCGGAGGCCGCGAAGCTGCGGACTTGCAGAGTCGACGGGAGCGGCGGCGCCTTTGCCCCGAAGACCGGAACCACCGCGGTTGCATCGGCGCGCGGCTCGGCGTCTCCGGGCTCGGTCTGCTCGCAGGCCCAGCGCTTGAACACCACCGCCTTGCCGAGGCAGCGCTGCGACCACGGGCTCTGCTTCTCGAAAAACGCCAGATACTCGCGCGACGAAAGCACCGCCAGGGCGTCGAGCTCGTAGGTGGCGAGGTACTTGCCTTCCCCGGGCTCGCAATCGGCGACCCAGCGCCGTGCCGAGCGGAAGCCGCGAATCGACAGCCGCTCCGGAAGGTGCTCGGTGTCGTACCACGCGTTGAATTCCTCCTCCATGGCGGGAGGGGGCTCGGTTATCGTGAGAAGCAGGCCGCGGCGGCTCATGGAAGCAGATTGTCCTTCATCTCGCCCATCGCGCCGGCGCGGCGCACGCCGCCCTGCTCGAGAAGGTAGGCCCGATCGCCGACCCGCCGGGCGAAAGCGAGATTCTGCTCGCACAGCAGGACCGAAAGGCCGCCGGCCTTCATCTCGAGGATCGCCTTCTCTATTTCCTCGACGATCCTGGGAGCGAGCCCTTCCGAGGGCTCGTCGAGCAGCAGGGCCTGCGGATTGCCCATGAGGGTGCGCGCGATCGTCAGCATCTGCTGCTCGCCCCCAGACATACGCGCTGCCAGGCGCTCGCGCATGCCGGCAAGCGCGGGAAACAGCCCGAACAGCCGCTCCGCGGTCCAGGCAGCCACGCCCGGGCGCGGCGGCCGGCGGCCGACTTCGAGGTTCTCGGCGACGGTGAGATCGGTGAAGATGCGGCGGTCCTCGGGGACGTAGCCCAGGCCGAGGCGCGCGATCTCGAACGGTTGCAGGCGGTCGATGCGCCGGCCGGCGAAGCGCACCTCGCCGGAATCCGGGCGCACCAGTCCCATGATCGCCTTCAGCGTGGTGGTCTTGCCCGCGCCGTTGCGGCCGAGGAGCACCGCGACCTCGCCCGGTCGCAGCTCGAGGTCGATATCGAACAGGATTCGCGCGCGCCCGTAGCCGGCGCTGAGCTTCTTCAGCTCAAGCATTGCCAAGGTACACCTCCCGCACGCGGGGATCGGCGCGAACCTCGCCGGGCGGCCCGCTCGCGATCAGCTCGCCCGAGTGCAGCACGATAACCCGGGTAGCGAAGCCGAAGACCACCTTCATGTCGTGCTCGGTGAACAACACCGCCGTGCCGTCGCTGCGCGCGAGCCCGGCCGCGAGCTCCATCAATGCCGCGCGCTCCTCCGGCGCCATTCCGGCGGTCGGCTCGTCCATGAGCAGGAGCCGCGGCCGGTTGGCGAGCGCGATCGCAAGCTCGACGCGCTTCAGGTCGCCATAGGCGAGCAGCGCGCACGGCCGCTCGGCCTGGTCGAGCATTCCGACGCGGCCGAGGAGAGCGTCGGCTTCCGCGATTTCCAGGCGGCCCGCGGTCTCGAAGAACGACGACAGGCGCTTCCTGAAGGACAGAAGCGCCACCTGGATGTTTTCGCGCACCGTCATCGAGCCGAAGGTCGCCGCGACCTGGAAGGTCCGGCCGACGCCGCGCCGCCAGATCCGGCGCGGACCCAGGCCGGCGACGGGCCGGCCTTCCAGCAGGATTTCGCCGGTGTCGGGCGCGAGCTGGCCGTTCAGCAGATTGAAGCAGGTGGTCTTGCCGGCGCCGTTCGGGCCGATCATGCCGACGAGCTCGCCCGCGTCGACGCCGAAGCTGACCCCGCGCAGCGCCTGCACGCCGCCGTAGGCCTTCGACACTCCGCATACCTCGAGGATCATCGGAGGATCACCGGGCGAATCTTTCTTTCAGAAACCCCGCCAGGCCCTGCGGGAAGGCGAGCACGAGCGTGAGGATCGCGGCGCCGATCGCGGCGCGCCAGTAGGCGACGTCCCGCGACAGCTCGTCGGCGAGCCCGGTGAAAAGCGCCGCGCCCCACACCGGGCCCGTGAGCGTTTGAACGCCGCCGAGGAGCACCATGACGAGACCGTCGACCGAGCGCGGCACGGCGAGCGTCTCGGGCGAGATCGAGCCTTTCGAGAAGGCGAAGAGCGCGCCGGCGAGTCCCGCGAACGCGCCGGCGACGGCGAACGCCGCCCATTGCCGCGCGCGCACGTCGATTCCGATCGCCTCCGCGCGAAGCGGCGAGTCGCGCGCGGCGCGAAGCGCGTAGCCGAAAGGCGAGAACACCGCGCGCCAGAGCAGCGCGATGCCGCACGCGCACAGAATGAGCGCGGCGTAGTAGTACGCGGTTCTCGATGCGAGCCAGGCCGCGGGCCACACGCCGATCAGGCCGTTCGAGCCGCCGGTCAGCGCGCCCCATTGATACGCGACCGACCACACGATCTGCGCGAACGCGAGCGTGAGCATCGCGAGATACACGCCGGACAGGCGCACGCAGAACCAGCCGAACACCGCGGCGCCCGCAAGCGCGGCGAGCGGCGCGAGCAGCAGCGCGATCTCCATCGGCAGGCCGGCGCGCAGCACCAGCAAGCCTCCGGCGTAGGCGCCCAGGCCGAAATACGCCGCATGCCCGAACGACGTCATGCCTCCCGGCCCCATGATGAAGTGCAAGCTCGCCGCGAACAGGGCGAACACGAAGATATCTGTCATTAACACAAGGATGTATCCCGCCGAAAACGCCGGCAGCGAGGCAAGCGCAGCGGCCGCGGTTGCGAGAAGCAGGATTTGTTTTTGTGAAAAAGCGGTGAGGGGTGGCTCGATTCCGGCGGCCCGTGGCTCGACTGGCGCGCGTCCGAGCAATCCCCACGGACGCAGGATCAGCACGACGGCCATGACGACGAACTCGATCGCCAGCGTAAATTCCGAGAGGCCGAGGCCGATGCAGAACGCCTTGATCTCGCCGATGAGGAGCGCCGCGAGGAATGCCCCGGGGAGCGAGCCGAGCCCGCCCACCACGACCACGACGAATGCGTCAGAGATCAGCGCCAGGTCGACGTTGAGGTTCGCCGGCTC
>Ga0209131_1000204_pt1 | contig 43736 bp, 42 predicted proteins | sample GraSoi_2013_40cm_FD_185826 | JGI IMG/M metagenome (GOLD analysis project Ga0209131, IMG submission 185826) | Grasslands soil microbial communities from the Angelo Coastal Reserve, California, USA - Sample 9_17_2013_40cm (SPAdes) (version 2) | ecosystem: Environmental > Terrestrial > Soil >...
TCCTGGGAGCCCGACTGCTGGTCCAGGCCATGCAGCGCGTCGGTGAGGCCGTGGACGGCGCCCCAGTCGGACATCACCCAGCCCGGGTAGCCCCAGGCGCCCTTGAGCACCTGGTTGAGCAGGTACTCGCTCGCGCAGGCGTGCACCTGGTTCACCTTGTTATAGGCGCACATGACCGCGCCGGGATGACCCTGCTCGATGGCAATCTGGAAGGCCAGCAGGTCGCTCTCGCGCGCCGCGGCGTCGCTGATGTTGGAGCTCACGACCTTGCGGCCCGTCTCCTGGCCGTTGAGCGCGAAATGCTTGACGGTCGAGATCACGTGCGTCGACTGGATGCCGCTGACCGCGGCGCCGGACATGAGCCCGGTGTGCAGCGGATCCTCGCCCAGATATTCGAAGGTGCGGCCGTTGCGCGGGTCGCGCATCAGGTTCATGCCCCCGGCCAGCAGGACGTTGAATCCCTTGGCGCGCGCTTCGCCACCGATCATCGCGCCGCCCGCGCGCATCAAGTCCGTGTTCCAGCTCGCGCCCATGGCCAGTGCGGACGGGAGCGCGGTCGCGCCGTCGTGCCGGCTGCCCAGCACCCAGGCGACACCCAGGCTGGCGTCGGTTTCCTTGAGCGCCGGAACCTCAAGTCGCGGGATGCCCGGAACGAATCCCGCGCCGATCACGGCACCAGGCGGGATCGGCGCAGGATCGGCGAACGGGAGGGCCATGACGCCCAAGGTCAGGATCGTCCGCTCTTCAGGCCGCATTTGCGCGACGACGGCCGCTGCGCGGGCGTCGGGATCATGAGGGTCCTGAGTGGCTGTTGTGGCTGCCGCGGGCAGCAACGCAAGCAGGGTAAGCAGCGACGGCACCGGTCGGAGCATGTGATCGTGACCCCTTCGGATCGGAGGCTGTGGACACCGACTGTAGCGGATCCGATGGGGCCCGCAAAGCAGGGGCTTTACGCACAGATCCCGCGTTCTCTAAGCTACTATGCCAACACAGAGGTTCCACATGATGCAGCGCACGGTCGGGGCGACACTCCAGCTCGTCCTTATGGGCGGACTTGCCACGGTGGCCGCCGCCGCCAGCGATCTGGACGCGCTCCATCGCAGTATCGACAGGCTGGCCGATCAGGTCGAACCGCAGGTGATCGCCAATCGCCGTTATATCCACCAGCACCCGGAGCTCTCCAATCGCGAGACCGAGACCGCGGCCTATGTCGCCGAGCACCTGCGCGCCCTGGGGCTCGAGGTGCGGACCGGCGTGGCGAAGACCGGTGTCGTCGCGGTCCTTCGCGGTGGCAAGCCTGGACCGGTCGTGGCGCTGCGCTCCGAGCTGGATGCCCTGCCGGTGACCGAGGAGGTGGATCTGCCCTTCAAATCCACGGTACGCACCCTCTATGAAGGCAAGGAGGTCGGCGTCATGCACGCCTGCGGGCATGACGCGCACATGGGCATGCTGCTGGGCGTGGCGGAGATTTTCTCGAAGCTGCGGCCGCAATTGCACGGCACTGTGAAGTTCATCTTTCAGCCGGCCGAAGAGGGCGCGCCCTCCGGCGAAGAGGGTGGAGCGGCCTTGATGGTGAAGGAAGGCGTGCTGAGCGATGAGCCGAAACCGGAAGTCATCTTCGGCCTGCACGCCTGGACCGTCTTCGAAGCTGGGCAGATTGCCTGGCGCTCCGGCGGGCTGATGGCCGGGGCCGACGACCTGAGAATCGTGGTGCACGGCCATTCGACGCACGGCGCGATGCCCTGGAATGGCGTGGATCCGATCGTCGTGGCCGCGCAGATCGTGCTGGGCCTGCAGACGATCGCCAGCCGGCAGATGGACGTCACCAAGGCGCCGCTGATCATCACCATCGGCAAGATCGACGGCGGCGTGCGATCCAACATCATTCCGGATGCCGTTACGATGCTCGGCACCATACGGACCCTGGATCCGAAGATGCACGACGGTGTGATCGAGCGCGTGCGCCGCACGGCCGAGAGCATCGCCGCGGCCTCGGGCGCCACGGCCGAAGTCACGATCGGCGCGGACGTGGCCGACCCCGTGACCTACAACGATCCGGCGCTCATGGCCCGCATGCTGCCGACGCTGGCGCGTGTCGCCGGCCCGGGCGGCCTGGTCGAAACCACACCTTTTACGCCGAGCGAGGATTTTTCTGTCTATCAGCAGAAGATCCCCGGCATTTTCTTCTTTCTGGGCGTCCGCAAGCCGGGCGCGAGCATGGACGAATATGCGCCCAATCATTCGCCACGCTTCAGGGTGGATGAGTCAGGCCTGAAACTCGGCGTACGCGCGCTCGCCAATCTGACCGTTGACTATCAGGCGCGGGCGCACTGAAGCCGATGCGCGGACTGCAACAGCTGTTCGACAACAACCGGGTGTGGGCGGAGCGCATCCGCCGGCAGGATCCGGATTTCTTCCGCAAGCTCTCGCAGCAGCAATCGCCCACCTATCTGTGGATCGGCTGCTCCGACAGCCGCGTGCCGGCCAATGAGATCGTCGGACTGCTGCCCGGCGAGCTGTTCGTCCATCGCAACGTCGCCAACCTGGTGGTGCACACGGATCTGAACTGCCTTTCGGTGATGCAGTTTGCGGTCGATGTGCTGCAGGTGCGTCACATCATCGTCTGCGGCCACTATGGCTGCAGCGGCGTGCGCGCGGCACTGCGCGGCGACCGCATCGGCCTGAGCGACAACTGGCTGCGCCACGTGCAGGATGTGCGGCAGAAGCATCACGACCGCGTTGCGGCCGCGGGCAGCGAATCCGCGTCCGGCGATCGCCTCTGCGAGCTGAACGTCATCGAGCAGGTGGCGAACGTCTGCCAGACGACGATCGCCCGCGATGCCTGGGAACGCGGCCAGGAGCTGGCCGTGCATGGCTGGATCTATGGATTGCAGGACGGCCTGCTGCATGATCTGGACACGACGGTGACTGGGGCACAGGTATCTGTCGACGTCTACCAGCGAGCGCTCACGGCCCTGAGCGGGGCCGGCGCAGGCACGCGATGATCCAGCACGGCCGCATGACGGCGCTGATGCCCGCGGACTTCGTGGTCTTTCTCATCGGCATGCGCATCAACAAGCCGCTGCAGATACACAAGTGGCTCCCGGTGGCGCGCGCCATGCCGCGCATGATCCGGGAGCTGTATCGGCGGCCGGAGCTCGGATTCATGCACGCCGAGGCCTGGTTCGGACGCACGACCCTCCTGCTGCAATACTGGAAATCCCTGGAGCAGCTGCTGGCCTACGCGACCGGCAGTGAGGGCGCACACCTGCCGGCCTGGCGGGCGTTTAACAAAGCCGTGGGGGCCGATGGCTCGGTCGGCATCTGGCATGAAACCTACCGGATTGCCGCCGGTGGCTATGAGGTCTTCTACGGCAACATGCCGCCGTTCGGACTCGGACGCGCCGGAGTGCTGCAGCCGGCAACGGGACACCTGCACAGCGCCCTGGAGCGCATGCGGGCGGCGCGGCCGTCCTAGGACCCTGGCTCGCGGGCCGGATCGTCGGCCGGCAGCACATCGCAGGCCCAGTCCATGCGCTTCCACTTCGGCACGGGGACGGTTTTGCCGGCGTGCGGCACGAACTCCGAGGGCGCAATTTCCCGCATGCGGTGGATGTAGCGCGGGCAATTCGGGAACACCTGCTGCACCTCGACAGTCACCAGGAACTGCGCGCCAGGGTAAGCGGGCTCGAGGGCATCGGCCGGGACGATGCGGGCACTGCCCTGCACCCGCAGGCGCTGCGGCTGCTCAAAGTCGATGAACAGCAATCCGACCTGTGAAGTGGCCGCGACGTTGCCCATCGACAGGTACATGCCGTTGCCGTCGTAGTTCGGAAACACCAGGGTGTGCTCGTCCGGGGAACGCACGAATCCCGGATCGCCGCCCTTGTAGGAGCAGGTCGGTCGTCCGGCAGCATCGACGGTGGCGAGGAAGAACAGATCCCGGCCTGCGATGAAAGCCTGATCGTCAGCGCTCAGTTGCGCGCGGCACAGCCGCTGCTCGATACGGTCGGCGAGGCGTTCGGTGTCGAAGCGCCGCTGCAGAGCCCGATGCGACTCATCGTAGAGCTTCGACATGGTGCCCCCGCTCCCCTTCAGATCCGGTAGCGCAGTTTCACGAAGAACAGGCTGGAGGTGGTGTTGTCCGCTGCGCGCGCGAACTGGCTGGCCAGCGACTCGCTGCGATCGGTGAGCGAGCCATCGCCGCCCCGGCTGTAGACCACGAACAGGTCCGACAGGGGGTGAAACTCATATCGGTAACGCACTTGCACGCCCAGCGTGCTGACCGTGAAGTCGCTCGGCAACCCGCCGACCGCGACGGGCGTACCGTCCGGCGCCAGATCATAGGCCTGGAGCGCTTCGGCACCGAGGCCGATCCATTGCAGCTTGAAGCGCAGTTCCTGCCTGGAAGTCGGGTACCAGTTGAGATTGAGACTCGAGTCGAGCTCGTGGCGCCGGTAGGTTGCCACCTGGGGGCCCGCGGTCCAGATCAGCCAGTTCGGGCTGTCGTAGTAGTTGAGGTTGGCATCGACGCTCAGATTCTCGGTCAGGAACCATTTCGGAATGAACCTCAGTTCCTTCGTGAACTGCCCAAACCCCTGTTCCTTCAGGAAGGCGGTGATCTCGTAGCGGAATCGCCCGACAATGGCGCTGGTGAAATCGGCGCCCCAGTTGTGCCGCGCCGGCATGCGCAGGCTCCCGTTGCCTCGCGTCAACAGGTCGTCAAACCCCGGCCACTCATGAAAATAAAAGAAGAGGCTCGATGAGCCGTTGCGCCACTGGTAGAACTTGTCGATCTCGGTAGTCGCCACCAGCCGTTCGCCGTGTGCGCTGTAGGGTACGTCCAGTCCGAGAAACCAGCTGCCGTTGTCGGCCCGCGATCCGGTGGGATAGTGGCGGATGAACAGCTGGCTCTCGCTCTGAAAGCGCATCAGATCGGTGCGCTGCTGGTAACCCAGGTCGTTGAAGTCCAGGTGCGGGTCGAACCAGGTCATGTGCAGCGTGTGCTGCCAGCGCCCGCCCGGCTGGTAGTCAAATTTTGCCCACGCCCCGTAGCCGCGGCTGCTCGTGCCGGCGGCCGCGGAATTCACGTGGATATCGGACATCAGCGCCTGGGTCTCGAGCGAGATCCCGCTGCCGAGGCGCTGGTTGAAGTCCACGGCATGCACGTAGGCATCGCGACCCAGCGTGGGATGGAGCGTCGCGGTGCCCAGATACCCGAGGCTGAAACCCTCGTGCTCGTGGCGCCAGCGGCCGGCAAAGAACTGCCGCCCCTCCGCCTGCAGTGAATTCCTCTCCACGGCACTGAACAGGCCGTATTCTTCATCCCCCTGGATGCCGGTGTACTTGGCGGCCGCGAGCACATCGCTGGAAACTTCGGGGCCGGCGTCCGGTGCCGCACCGATGCGCCGCGTATTCACCAGATGGTCGCTGGTGGAGTTGTCACCCTGAACCGGATTGATGCGCAGATCGAACAGCTGCTGCCCCTGGGTGAAGAACGGGCGCTTCTCCTCGAAAAAGGTCTCGATCGCGGAGAAATTCACGACCAGGTTGTCGCTTTCGACCTGGCCGAAATCCGGATTCACGGCGGCGGAAACCTGATTGCGGCCGTTCGGCTTCCAGAACACGTCGAAGCCGGCGCGCCCCCTGGACACGCCGCTCAGCGTGTCGTGCGAAAACGATACGTAGGGGTACAGGTCGAGCGATGAAGTGGCGTAGCGCGGCACCTCGATGCGCTGGAAGTCGCGGACAAAGTTCGGTTCAAACAGCTCGATCGCCGGAAATGCGAAACGCTGTGCATCATGCTTGATGTAGCGGCCGGCGTAGACACCGATCGTGCGCTTGTTGCCGTTCACGGCACCTTCAGGCGCGATCGACCAGGGAATGCGCCACTCGGCGCTCCAGCCGCGCGCATCCTCGGCTGTCGTGGCCTCCCAGTCCGCGTCCCAGTCGCGGGAAAGATCGGTCTGGTTGAGGATAATGCTGTCGCGCTTGGCGCCGCTGATGGTCACGGTGAATTCGTAGGCCGTCTTGCCCAGCCCCTCGAAATCGATGATCAGGATCGCCGGATCGGCGTCCATGTTGGGGGCATCGCGGGGCGAGCGGCCGTGAGTGCGCTGGTCGGGCGGATGCTCGGCGCGCAGGCCGACATAGAGCGCGTCTGGGAGCGCGAGGACCCGCAGCTCGGTGGCGTACTTTGCCGGCTCGCGCGTGAACGGTTCGGTGACGCGAAAATCGCTGAAGACCTGCGCCTGCGCCCACTCCGGTTCGTCCAGGCGGCCGTCGATCTCCATGGCATGCACCGTGCCGATGGCCAGCGGCAGCAGCATCACGAGGCGGACCGCGGTTTTCCCTGGCATAGCTGTTCCCCGATGAGCGCTCATGCGGCGCCTGATCGACCTTTGACGTACCGCGGGGTGGTAAGTTGCACAGGTCTCGGGCCCAAGTATGATCGATGCCTGTGCGCAGCGGAATAAGGGATCCTGCATGCACCGCCCGCGGTCCGGCCATCGCCACTGCAGCCTGCTCGTCGCAGCCGTCCTGACGCTGGCGGCCTGCGCCAGAGGCAATGCGCCGGTCTCGCCTGCCCGGGCGCCCAATGCGCTCGAGGGCGCCCTCGACATCGTCGCCTGGCCCGGATATGTGGAGCGCGGCGCCAGCGACAGCAAATACGACTGGGTGAGGCCGTTCGAGCAGGACACGGGTTGCAAGATCACCGTCAGGACGGCCGGCACCTCCGATGAGATGGTCTCGCTGATGGCGCAGGGCGGGTACGACCTGGTGACCGCCTCCGGCGACGCCTCGCTCCGCCTGGTGCGTGGCGGAACCGTTCAACCGGTGGATCTTGCGCGCATTCCCAGCTTTCGCACGCTCGATGAGCGCCTGAAGGAGGCGCCCTGGCACTTCATCGACGGCAAGCACTACGGCGTGCCCTATCAATGGGGCCCCAACGTGCTCATGTACAACACGAAGGTGTTCAGGAAAGCGCCGACCTCATGGTCGGTGCTCTTCGAGGACGGCAGGCTTGCCGATGGCAAGCCCGCCCGGGGCCGCGTGCAAGCCTACGACGGGCCGATCTATATTGCCGACGCGGCGCTCTACCTCATGACGCACAATCCGGCGCTCGGCATCAAGGATCCCTACGAGCTCAATGAACAGCAGTATGCGGCGACGCTCGCGCTGCTGCGCCAGCAGCACCCGCTGGTGCAGCACTACTGGCACGACGCCAATGCGCAGGTCCAGGATTTCACCCGTGGAGACGCCGTGATCTCCGGCTCCTGGCCCTTTCAGGTGAATGCACTGCGGGCGAACCAGCGGCCGGTGGCCAGCACGATCCCTCTGGAGGGTGCGACCGGATGGGCCGACACCACGATGATGTACGCGCGGGCCAGGCACCCCAATTGCGCCTACAAATGGCTCGAGTGGTCCCTGTCTCCGAAAGTGCAGGGCGACGTGGCGGCGCGCTTCGGCTCGCTGCCGACGGTACCGGCTGCCTGCGCCAACAACGCGCTGCTCGGCCCCGGGGGTTGCAGGACCAACGGCGTGAACCTGTTCGACAAGCTCCACTTCTGGCGCACGCCTGAAGCGAGCTGCAGGACCCAGACCAGCTGCGTGCCCTACCGCAGGTGGTCGGCCGACTATGCGGCGGTCATGGGCGGGCGATGAGGCGCATCAGCGTGCGGGCTTGCGGAACTTGAGCACGAAGTTGTCGGCCTCGCCGATCGCCTGGTAGCGGGCGCGATCCTTTTCTCCCAGCGTCAGCGTCGGTGGCAGCGTCCACACGCCTTCAGGCCAGTCCTTGGTGTCTTTGACATTGGCATTGATTTCCGAGGCCGCCACGAATTCGAAGCCCGCCTGTCTGACCATGGCGATGACGTAGTCCTGGCGCAGGTAGCCGCTCTGCGCCTTGGGATCCTGCGGCTGATCGTTCCGTCCACGGTGATCTTCGATGCCGAGGATGCCGCCGGGCTTCAGGGCCTTGTAGCAGGCCGCGAGCGCATCGCTGGAAAACCCGCCCTCAATCCAGTTGTGCAGGTTGCGAAAGGTCACGACCAGATCGGCGGAACCGGGCGGTGCAATCTCGTATTGACCTGGGGGTCCGAGTCTGGTGCGAACGATGGTGCCGAGCCGCGCCTTCTGCTTCTCGACCCGCTCGCTCCAGCGCGCCACGCCCTGATCCTCACCATCCGGACGCGGTGTCGGCAGCGCCACATAGTAGTGACCCTGCGCCGCAAGATAGGGCCCGAGGATCTCGGTCCAGTACCCCGTCCCGGGCCAGAGTTCGACCACCGTCATAGCCGGCCGCAGTCCGAAAAAGCTCAGCTCCTCGGCCGGATGACGGGCGCCGTCGCGCGCCACGAAAGGCGCGGATCGCTCCGGGCTCGCGACCACCGCGCTCAAGCCCGGATCGAGGGCAGGGGCCGGATCCGCGGCCGCGGACCTTACAGCGGCGACCGCGGTACACAGGAGTGCGATCGCAACGACGGACCTGCGCAGAGGCTTGTCGGTATGCACGTGAGACACCTCGGTATGCGAATATGCCCGGCATGGCACACGCCACCGCCAAGGCCGGTTTGCCAACCATAGTACTCCTGACGATCCTGGTCGGCATTCATCCTGCGGCCGCCGTGCCCGGGGAATTGACCCTGGCTGCGCGGCAGGCGGATTTCCGGGAGTTCGTTGGGGATTTTACGGACAACTATGCCTGGCTCGACCGCACCGAGAAGCCCTGGTTGACGTGGACGGAGCGTTTCTCCGCCGCAGTGGCGGCCGCCGGTACGCCGGAGTCGTTCGCCGCGGTGCTTGAAGCGGCGCTCGACGAGCTGCACGATTTTCACGCCGAGGTGCGTTCCCACAATCCGCATCGCTGGCTGCCGGTGCCCACCTTTGCCGATATCTGGGCCGAACCCGCCGGGCAGGAGGCGCGCGTCATTGCCGTGCGATACGGGAGCGACGCGGAACGCGCCGGTATCTCCCCCGGTGACTACGTTACGCATGTGGGCGATGAACCGCTCGCCGGCGCCATCGCCGCGCGCCTGACAGCTGCAGTCGACGGCCAGGATGCCCCGTCACGCTGCTGGGCGCTGCTCTCGCTGCTCGCCGGTCGGGCCGACGAGGAGCGGCACTTTACGATCCGCGACCTGCACGGCCACAACCGCATCATCACGTTGCCGCTCGAGCGGCGCTTCGAGCGTGCGGCGGACGCGCTCTCCGTGCAGCGCTTGCCCGCAGACCTCGGCCTGATTCGTCTGAACAACTCGCTCGGTGAGCAGCCCACGGTGGCCGCATTCGATCAGGCGCTCGCGCAGTTGCAGGGCACGGCAGGGCTGATCCTGGACCTGCGCGATGTCCCCAGTGGCGGCGACAGCTCCGTGGCACTGGGGATCATGGGACGGTTCGTGCATGCGATGCTGCCCTATCAGCATCATCGAATCCCCAACTACGGGCAGGGGGATGTCGAGCGCAACTGGCTGGAGCTCGTCGCGCCCCGTGGCCCGTTCACCTACGAGGCGCCCCTGGTGGTGCTGGTCGATCACTGGACGGGCAGCATGGGCGAGGGCATGGCGGTGGGTCTGGACGCCATGCAGCGCGCGGTGGTCGTCGGTACACCGATGGCCCATCTGGCCGGTGCGGTGAGCGACTTTCATCTGCCGCAAACCGGCATGGACGTGGCTTTCGCCACCGAGCAGCTCTACCACCCCAACGGCACGCTGCGCCAGAGCTGGCTGCCACCCGTCCTGGTCGCAGAGCCCGCCACCGGCACGGGTGATGCCGTCCTGGCGCGTGGCCTGTCGGAACTGAAGCGATTGCTTGCAGCCCATAGCCCTTCCCGGTGACCACGTTCTGATCGAGAATGGACCCATCGCCATGCACACCAAATTACTGATCAACGGCAAGCTGGTCGCGGGCCGGGGCGCCGTCGAGAAAGTCCTGGATCCTGCCAGCGGCAAGACCCTGGCTTCGGTGCCTGAGGCTTCGAAGGAGCAGATCGAGGCCGCCGTGGCAGCGGCGCAGGCCGCCTTCGCAGCCTGGGCGGCAACGCCGCCGAAGGAACGCGCCGCGCTGCTCCTGAAACTCGCCGATCGCATTGAGAGCGAGGCCGCCGAATACGCCTCGATCGAATCGCAGAATTGCGGCAAGCCGCTGGCCGCCGTGAGTGGCGATGAGATGCCCGCCATCGCGGATGTGTTCCGCTTCTTCGCGGGGGCGGCCCGCACCGTACACGGCGCCATTGCCGGCGAATATGCGGCCGGCTTCACCAGCATGGTCCGCCGCGACCCGGTGGGAGTGGTCGCATCGATCGCACCGTGGAACTACCCGCTGCTGATGGCGGCCTGGAAGCTGGCGCCGGCGCTCGCCGCCGGCAACACCGTGGTGCTCAAGCCCTCGGAGCAGACACCCCTCAGCGCCCTGAAGCTCGCGGCCTTGCTGGCCGAGCTGTTTCCGCCCGGCGTCGTCAACGTGATCTGCGGGCGCGGGCAGAGCGTGGGCGCGCCGTTGGTGGCGCACCCCGCCGTGGCCATGATTTCCTTGACGGGCGACGTCGCAACGGGCGAGAAAATTCTCGCAGCGGCGGCCCACGGCACCAAGCGCACCCATCTGGAGCTCGGTGGCAAGGCGCCGGTCATCGTGTTCGACGACGCCGACATCGATCTGCTCGTGAGCGGCGTGCGCACCTTTGGTTTCTACAATGCCGGCCAGGACTGCACCGCGGCCTGCCGCATCTATGCCGGCGCCGGGGTCTACGATCGCGTCGTGTCTGATCTTGCCGCCGCCGTCGGCACCATCAAGCTGGGCACGCAGCAGGAGGCCGGCGTTGAGATGGGCCCCCTGATCAGCGCCGAGCAGCGCGAGCGCGTCGCGGGGTTCGTGGAACGCGCCAGCGCGAAAAAGCACATCGAGATCGTCACCGGCGGCAAGCCGCGAGCCGGCCAGGGCTTCTTCTACCAGCCGACGGTGATCGCCGGCGCGCGCCAGAGCGATGAGATCGTGCGCCGCGAGGTCTTCGGGCCCGTGGTTTCCGTCACGCGCTTCAAGGACGCCGAGGACGCCGTGGCCTGGGCCAACGACTCGGACTACGGGCTGGCCTCCTCGGTCTGGACACGCGATGTCGGTCGCGCCATGCAGGTGGCGGCGCGCCTGCGCTACGGTTGTACCTGGATCAACACGCATTTCATGCTGGTCTCGGAGATGCCGCACGGCGGCCTGAAGCGTTCCGGATACGGCAAGGATCTGTCCACCTACGCGCTCGAGGACTACAGCGTCGTCCGCCACGTCATGGTCAAGCATTGAGCGAGGAACGATGCGCGGCCGTGCGCGCCAGCCTGGGCGAACTGCAGGACAGGTTGTGCGCCGCCTTCGCCGCGGCCGACGGCACGCGTGGCTTCGAGCGGGATTCCTGGCTGCGCTCCGGCGAAGGCGGGGCACTGGCGGGCGAGGGCATCACGGCGGTCCTGGAAGGCGGCGCGCTGTTCGAGCGCGGCGCTGTCGCGCTCTCGGATGTGCGCGGTGAGAGACTCCCGCCCGCGGCCACGGCGCGCAATCCGCAGCTCGCCGGCCGCAGTTACCGCGCGCTCGGCGTCTCGGTGGTGATGCACCCGCGCAGCCCGCAGATTCCGACCTGCCACATGAACGTGCGTTTTTTCAGCGCCGGGGACGTCTGGTGGTTCGGCGGCGGCTTCGATCTCACGCCCTACCTTCCCTATGAAGAAGACGTCGTGCTCTGGCATCGCGCGGCGGCGGCGGCCTGCGCACCCTTCCACGCCGGCCTATACGCCGAGCTGCGCCGCGGCTGCGATGAGTATTTCTTCCTGCGGCATCGCGGCGAAGCGCGCGGCGTGGGCGGAATTTTCTTCGATGACCTGAATGCCGGGACACCTGTGTTCGGCATGCCGTGGGAGCGGTGTTTCGAATTCATGCGCGCCGTCGGCACGCAATTCCTGGGCGCCTACCGGCAGATTGCCGAAGCCCGGCGCGCTCTGCCCTATGGCGAGCGCGAGCGCCGCTACCAGCTCTATCGCCGCGGGCGCTATGTCGAATTCAACCTGGTGTTCGATCGCGGCACGCTGTTCGGCCTGCAGTCCGGCGGGCGGAGTGATGCCATCCTGGTGTCGATGCCGCCACTGGCGCAGTGGGCCTATCGCTCGCCCGATGCGGAGCTCGACGCACGCCTGCTCCCCTTTCTCACGAGCGGCCGCGGCCGCGATTGGCTCGGGAGCGGTGCCGTGACGTCATGAATCCGCTCGTCCTGGGCATCACGCTGCCGGAAATCGAGCAGGCCGCGAAACTCGTGCATGACACCATGCCCGCGACACCTCAGTACGCCTGGCCGAAGCTGGCGCGGCGCGCCGGCTGCACCGTGTGGGTCAAGCACGAAAATCACACGCCCACCGGCGCCTTCAAGCTACGCGGGGGCCTCATCTACATGGACCGCTGGTCGCGCGCGCGGGGCGGGGCGAGCGGCATCGTCACGGCAACGCGCGGCAATCACGGCCAGTCGATCGCATTCGCCGCGAACCGCGTGGGCGTCCCCGCGACGATTTACGTGCCGCACGGGAATTCTCCCGACCAGAATTCCGCGATGCGCGGCTTCGGGGCGCGGCTGGTCGAGACCGGGCGCGACTTCGACGAGGCCAAGCACGCCGCGCAGCAGGCGGCCGCCCAGGAGGGCCTGCATTTCGTACCCTCCTTTCACCGTGATCTGGTCGTCGGCGTCGCCAGCTACGCACTGGAATTCCTGCGCGCAGTGCCCGCGATGGAAACCGTCTACGTCGGTATCGGCATGGGCTCAGGTATCGCCGCGCTGATTGCGGTGCGTGATCTGCTCGGCCTGCGTGTCGATATCGTCGGAGTGGTCGCGTCCCGGGCCCCCGCGGCGGCCCGCTCCTTCGCCGCCGGCAAGCCGGTGATGACGGCGACGGCGGAGACTTTTGCGGACGGCATCGCGACCCGCGAGCCCACCGATGAAGCGGTCGCAATCACGTGCCGGGGCGCCGCGCGCATCGTCGAGCTCAGCGAGGATGAAATGGCCGAAGCGGTGCGGATCTATTTCGATGACACGCACCAGGTCGTGGAGGGCGCCGGCGCCGCGCCGCTTGCCGCGCTGCTGCGCGAGCGGGATCGCCAGGCGCAGCGCACGGTCGGCGTGGTCTTGAGCGGCGGCAATATCGAGCGCGCGCGATTCCTGGAAATCCTGAGCGGCGCTACACCCGCGGCGATCGCGCCGCGCACCTGAAAAAAAGCCCCGCATTGCGGGGCTTGTAATTTTCAGAATCGACCCGGTCTGTCACGGGCAGCCAGCTAAGTTACCGGACTGGCACGCCTGGCAATTTGCCGCCCCCGAAACTGCGGGGTGCTGCGCGTCAGTTCGCGCTTGGTCGTACCCGGCCACTGAAAACGTCGGTGGCCTCATCCTTAGGTCGCCCGGACAGCCAGATTTCTGCAAATTCTGTGCTGTTCGTTTTTCGCATCGCCACCGTGGCAACGCGATACGGCTCCTAGCATAGATTCTCCAGGTCGGAAAATCTACACCAAATCATTAGTTTGAAGGCTTTATTATGTCGTCTTTCGACGACGGTTTTCGCCTGCGGGAGCGGCCCTTGTGGCCCGGATCACACCGCCGGAGCGGGCAGCAGTCCACGCAGCCGCGCGAAGGCCGCGACCTCGATCTGGCGGATCCGCTCGGCCGACACGCCGTATTCCGCGGCCAGTTCATGCAACGTGGCCTTCGGATCGCTCAGCCAGCGCCGCTGGATGATGGACCGGCTCCGCTCATCCAGGGTCTTCAGGCCCGTGGCCAGCTGCGCCTGTGAATCGCTGTCCCAGTCCGAGTTCTCGACCTGTTCGGCCGGATCAGCGGCAGGTGCGCTGAGGTAGGCGGCCGGTCCGTAACCGTCTTCTTCCTCGCTGGACGGCAGCGGGTCAAAGCTCATGTCATGGGCCGCCAGGCGCTGTTCCATCTCGGAGACTTCCGCGGCGGGGACGCCCAGATCCTGCGCCACGGCGCGGGTCTCTTCGGCGCTCAGCCAGCTCAGGTTCCGCTTGACACGGCGCAGGTTGAAAAACAGTTTCCGCTGGGCCTTGGTGGTGGCGATGCGCACCAGCCGCCAGTTGCGCAGGACATATTCATGGATCTCCGCGCGGATCCAGTGCACCGCGAAGGACACCAGCCGCACGCCCACGGCCGGATCGAAGCGCTTCACGGCCTTCATCAGCCCGACGTTGCCTTCCTGGACCAGATCGCTCACCGGCAGCCCGTAGCCGCTGTAGCCGCGCGCGATGTGCACGACGAAGCGCAGGTGCGAGAGCACCAGCTGGCGGGCCGCATCGAGGTCATTGTCCTCGCGGAACCGCCGCGCCAGATTCTGTTCCTCTTCGCGGCTGAGCACGGGTACGCGGCCGACCCGCTCCACATAGGCGTCAAAGCTGCCGAGCGGTCCGGCAACGCCGAAGTCGAGAGGTCGCGCGAGCAGGGCCGTTTGTGCAGTCATGGAGTCTCCTTGAGATTCAGCACGACACGATTTTAGCACTCCGCGGCTTTGAGTGCTAAGGGCGCAGAAGGGTTCCGGGCATCTAATTTAAAGTAAAAAAATCAAAGACTTATCCAGAACCCGGTTCTACCCGTGCGAGATGGCGGGCGGCGGCCAGCCAGGACCCGAGCCAGCCCAGGAAGGTGCCCATTGCCAGCAGGTACTCCAGGTCCCTCAAGGAAGGGCCCGCCAGCAGGAAGCGGCTGCCGTAGCTTTGCGCGAGCTGCGCCGCGGCGGGCGCCAGCGCGCGGAGCGAGGCCTCGACGACCAGCCAGGCCGCCAGGCCGCCGAGCAGGCCGTAAAGCGCGCCGGTGTACAGAAACGGCCGGCGCACGAAGCCATTGGTTCCGCCGACGAGTTTGGTGACCTCGATCTCGGCGCGCCGGTTCTGGATTTCGAGCCGGATCGTATTGCCCACCACGGCGACCACTCCCACCCCGAGGAGCGCGGCCGCGAGCAGCAGCGAACGGCGCAGCAGGTTCAGGATGGCGTTGAAGCGGGCCACCCACGCGCCGTCGAGCTGGACCGATTCCACCTCGGGCCAGGCCGCGAGGTAACGGCGGAGCGATTCCATGTCGGCAGGGCTGGCATTGGTCGCCAGCGGCGTGATCGCGAGGACGTTCGGCAGGGGATTGCCCTCGAGCGCATCGAGGGCGGCGCCAAATCCGGACTGCGTCCGAAACTGCGCCAGGGCCTGCTCCGCCGTGATCAGGGTCACCGTGCCGACGCCCGCGCGGGCTCGTGCCGTGTCCGCGAGCTGTTGCGCGCGCTGCTCCGAGATGCCCGTGTGCAGGTACGCCGAGAGCCCCACCGCCCCGCTGAAATCGCTGGTCGCGCCGCGCACATTGCGCACCAGCACGTCCAGGCCCAGCGGCAGCGAGAGCGCCAGTCCCATCACCACCACCGTGAACACGGTGGCGAACGGGGCGCGAGCCAGGTGCCCGGCGGAGGACACCAGGGCGTGGGCGTGGCGCACCAGGTAGCTGGCGGGGCCGAAGCTCACCGGCGCGCCTCGATCGTCGGCAGCACGGTGTCCGGGTCCCCTGCGATGCGGCCGTTCTCGATAACGATGGCACGAAGCCCGGATTCCTTGACCAGGTGCAGGTCGTGCGTCGCCACCACCACCGTGACGCCGACCTCATTGAGCCGGCGAAACAGCGTCATCACTTCGGCGGCCAGGACCGGATCGAGATTGCCGGTGGGCTCATCGGCAATCAGGATCGGCGGCCGGCTGACGATGGCGCGCGCGATGCCCACGCGCTGCTGCTCGCCGACCGAGAGCTCCGAGGGCAGCACGCGTTCGCTGCCGAGCAATCCGACCTGGTCGAGCGCCGCGCGCACGCGCTTGCCGATCTCCTTGAGCGAGCTGTCAGCGACGATCAGCGGCAACGCGACGTTGTCGAACACCGGGCGATCGACGAGCAGGCGATGATCCTGGAACACCACGCCGACGCGGCGGCGGAACGCCGGCACCCGCCTTGCCGGGAGCCTCGCGGTGCCTTCGCCGCTCACGACCACCTGGCCGCGCGTCGGACGCTCGAGCAGGGCGATCAACTTGAGCACGGTGCTCTTGCCGGCGCCCGACCGTCCGGTAAGAAACACCATCTCGCCGGGCGCGACATGCAGGCTGACGTTGGTCAGGGCCTCGCGGCCGTTGCGATAGCGCTTGGCGACCGACTGGAAGGTGATCATGCCGCCGATCCCGCCTCGCGCAGCGCCACGGCGCTGCCTTCGAGCAGCGCCGCCGCGAAGGCGGCGGCATCGAAATGGCCGAAGTCCTCGCTGGATTCGCCCACACCGATGAAGCGGATCGGCAGGGCCAGCTTGCGCGCGATGGCCACCACGATGCCGCCGCGCGCGCTGCCGTCGAGCTTGGTGATCACGAGGCCGCTCACACCGATCGCGGCGTGGAACTGCTCGGCCTGTGCCAGCGCGTTCTGCCCCTGGTTGGCGTCCAGGACCAACAGCACTTCGTGCGGCGCGGTGGGATCGATGCGGCCCAGCACGCGCTTGATCTTGCCTAGCTCGGCCATCAGCTGCGCCTGGCTGTGCAGGCGGCCGGCGGTATCGGCGAGCAGCACGTCGATGCCGCGGGCGCGCGCGGCCTGCAGGGCGTCGAAGACCACGGCGCCGGGATCCGCCCCGCTCGGCTGCGCGATCAGCTGCGCTCCGCTACGTTCCGCCCACACGCCCAGCTGTTCGATGGCGGCGGCACGAAAGGTGTCGCCGGCTGCGAGCATGACTTTCAGGCCCTGACCGCGCAGCCGGGCCGCGAGTTTTCCGATCGTGGTGGTCTTGCCCGAGCCATTCACGCCGACGACCAGCACCACGAAGGGCCGTACGCCCGGCTCGATGCGCAGCGCGCCTTCGCTGGGGCGCAAGATCTCGGTGAGCCGCGCGCGCAGGGCATCGAGGAGCGCATCGGCGTCCGCGAGCTCGTGGCGGCCGACGCGTCCCTTGAGATCCGCGACGATTTCGGTGCTGGCCTGGACGCCGACGTCGGCGCCGATCAGCCGTTCCTCCAGCTCCTCGAGCAGGGCGGCGTCAATCTGCCGGCCCTGCAGGAGCGAGCGGATTTCGCGCGCCAGCGTCGTTCCGCCGCGGTTGAGCTTGGCGCGCAAACGCCCGAAAAATCCCTTGCCATCGGTGGACATGGGTGGATTCTCTCACATGCGGTAGGCTTGCCGGGATGAGCCGCGCACCGCGTCCCGTCCGCAGTCCGAAGCCCGCCACGCATCCGCGCGGCGCGCAGGCGCGGCGCCTGCGCATCATCGCCGGACGCTGGCGCGGGCGGCGCTGGCAATTCCCTGCGGGCGCGATCCGCCCGACGAGCGATCGGGTGCGCGAGACCCTGTTCAACTGGCTGCAGGGTCGGCTGGTGGGCCGGCGCTGCCTCGATCTGTACGCCGGCTCGGGGGCGCTGGGTCTGGAGGCCTTGTCGCGTGGCGCGGCGCACTGTGTGTTCGTCGACCGCGACGTCAAGGTCCTCGCCGCGCTGGGCGCGCTGCTGCAGGAGTGGGGCGCCGCGAGCGATGAGGCGCAGCTCGAGCATGCCGAGGCGCTGCGCTATCTGGCGCGTGTGCCGCAGCCCTTCGATCTGGTCTTTCTCGATCCGCCCTTCGCGGGCGGGGAGCTCTCGCGCAGCATGACGCAGCTGGAAGCCGGAGGCTGGCTGGCGCCCGCCGGTCTCGTCTACCTCGAGCATCCGCGCGCGGTCCCGGTCCCGGAGCCGCCGCCGGCCTGGCAGACGTTGCGGCGCGGCAGCGCCGGCGCAGTCGGGTATGATCTGTATGAGCACCGTTGAAGGAGCTGCCGTGTCCCCGAATCGCAGGGCCGTTTACCCCGGGACTTTCGATCCGATCACCCGGGGCCACGAGGATCTGGTGCGGCGCGCGGCCGGCATCTTCGATGAGGTATTGGTGGCCATTGCCGAGAGTCCGAGCAAGGCGCCGCTGTTCGAGGTCGCAGAGCGCGTCGCCCTGGCGCGCGAGGTGCTCGCCGATATGGGCAACGTGAAAGTCTGCGGCTACAGCGGCCTGACCGTGGAATTCGCGCGGGCCCAGGGGTTCGGTGTGATCGTGCGCGGCCTGCGTGCGGTCTCAGACTTCGAGTTTGAATTCCAGCTCGCCAACATGGGCCGCCACATCGCGCCGGGCGTCGAGACGGTGTTCCTGACGCCGAAAGAACATTTCACCTTCATTTCCTCGACGCTGGTGCGCGAGATCGCAACCCTCGGGGGCAACGTCAGCGAGTTCGTGCACCCGCTGGTGGAGGCGGCGTTCAAACGCCGCTTGCAGCAGTGAAGCTCCTCATGCGCAGCTGCGCGTCGGGTTGCCTCGCACTGCTGTTCGCGAGCGCAGTGATCGGCGCGCCGGCAGCTCCCGGCCACGCGGCCATCGCCTCGGCGCATCCGCTGGCGACGGCCGCGGGGCTCGAGATCCTGCGCAACGGGGGCAATGCCTTCGACGCCGCCGTCGCCGTCAGCGCGGCGCTCGGCGTCGTCGAGCCCACGGGCTCGGGACTGACCGGTGGCGGCATCTACCTGCTCCATCGCGAGAGCGATGGGTTCGAGACCGCCATCGACGCACGCGAGTTCGCCCCGGCGGCCGCAAGCCGCGACATGTTCCTCGATGCCCACGGCGAGCCGGTGCCGCGGCTGTCGACGGACAGTGCGCTGGGCGCGGGCATACCGGGGGAAGTGGCGGGCATGGCTCTGCTCGCACGCAAATATGGACGCATTCCGGTGGCGCAGAGCCTTGCGCCGGCGATCCGGCTGGCGCGTGAGGGCTTTCCGCTCAGCGCCCATCTGCACGATGCGCTGCAGAGGCGGTTGGCCCAGTTTGCCGGCGAGCCCGAAGTGGCGCGCAATTTCCTGAGGAAGGGCGCCGTGCCGCCCGTGGGCACGCTGATCCGCCAGCCCGAACTCGCCGCTACGCTGGAGTACCTGGCGCAGCACGGGCTTGAGAGTTTTTACCAGGGCAAGCTTGCCGCGCAGCTCGTGGCCGGAGTGAAGGCCCAGGGCGGCATCTGGACCGAAGCAGACCTGGCCGCCTACCGCGCCCTCGAGCGCGCACCGATCGTGGGCCAGTACCGCGGCGCGCGCGTTGTTTCGGCGCCGCCGCCCAGTTCCGGGGGCGTCGCGCTCATCGAGGCGCTGAACATCCTCTCGCAATTCGATCTGCACAGCGTGACGCCCGTGCAACGCAAGCATCTGGTCATCGAAGCCATGCGGCGCGTGCATCGCGATCGCGCCCTGTACCTGGGCGACCCTGATTTCATCGACGTCCCCGTATCGCGCCTGACGAGCGCCGATTATGCCGCGGGTCTCGCCGCCTCGATTCGTCTGGATCGCGCTACGCCGAGCGGGAACCTCCCCGGCATCGGCGCCGGAGCGGCCGCAGGCCCGCAGACCACGCATTTCTCGGTGCTCGATCGCGACGGCAACCGCGTGGCCGCGACGATCACGGTCAATTTCTACTTTGGCACCGGACTCATGATTGCCGGCACCGGATTGTTCCTCAACAACGAGATGGACGACTTCTCGATGAAACCCGGCGTGCCCAATGGCTTCGGGCTGGTCGGTGGCGATGCCAACGCGATTGCGCCCCACAAGCGCATGCTCTCCTCGGTCACGCCCGTATTCGTCGATTCCGGCAGCCGCGTCCTGATCGGCGGATCACCGGGCGGGAGCCTGATCATCGGCATGTCGTTGCTCGCGACGCTTGGGTTCCTCGACGGCGAATCGGCCGCCACCATCGTCGGCGCGCCGCGTTTTCACCAGCAGTACCTGCCCGACGTGGTGCGCTATGAACCGGGCGCCTTCAGCGAGGATGAACTCAAGACTCTCGCGGCTCAGGGTGACGTGCTGGAGGCCGCGGCCAATCGCTGGGGAAATTTCCAGGCCGTGATCTGGGACCGTGCCGCCGGCAAGGTCGAGGCGGCGAGTGATCCGCGCGGCGAGGGCGGCGGAGTGGTCGAGTAAGGCCAGGGAGGCACGTCCATGACGGGCGAGAATCTGGAAATAGTTTTTCGACTGGTGGTCGCGCTGCTCTCCGGGGCCGCGATCGGGTTTGAGCGCTCCTACCAGGGGCGACCGGCAGGGATTCGTACGCACGCGCTCGTGTGCACGGCTTCCAGCCTGCTCATGCTGGTGACCGCCTACGAGACGCGCTGGATGCATGTGTCCAGTGACCTCGTGCGGCTCGATCCGACGCGCATGGCACAGGGCATCATGACCGGCATCGGTTTCCTTGGTGCTGGCGTCATCTTCAGGGAGGGGCTTTCTGTCCGGGGTCTGACGACCGCGGCTTCGGTCTGGATGACTGCGGCGATCGGAATACTGGCCGGCATCGGTTTTTATTTTCCGCTGATCGTGGGTGTCGCGATCACGATAGGCGTGCTTTCCCTGTTCCGATTTCTCGAGGAACGCATGCCATCGTTCGCCTACTTCCATTTCGATCTGAAGCTCGCGCGCGCAACCGCGCCGCAGGAGGACGAGCTGCGCCGGCTGGTCGAAAGTCACGGATTCTCGATCGCCAATCTGAGTTATCGCCTGGACACGGAGGGCGGTGCCCGCCGGCACAGCATGGTCATTCGTTCGCCCAATAAGGCAAGCGCCCGGCGGCTTGCGGAGACCCTGGAACGCACCGCGTCGGTCCTGGAATTCCGTATCTCCCCGACCGGCGACTGACGGATCGCGGTGACCACCATTGCAGCTGCGCCGGCACGCGCCGGCGATACGGCCTTTATTGGCCACCCCCGGGGGCTGTTCTTCCTCGCCTTCACCGAGGCCTGGGAGCGATTTTCCTACTACGGCATGACGGGGCTGCTCGTCCTCTACATGGTGAATCAGCTGCTGCTGCCGGGGCACGTCGAGCACATCGGCGGATTCCCGGGCCTGCGCGCAGCGCTGGAAGCGTTCTTCGGCCCGCTCTCCACGCAGGCGCTCGCGTCGCTGGTTTTTGGTCTCTACTCCGGTTTCGTGTACTTCACGCCGCTCCTCGGCGGCATGATCGCCGATCGCTGGATCGGACAGCGCAACGCAGTGGTGATCGGCGCGCTGTCGATGAGCGCCGGGCACCTCGCCATGACCTTCGATCAGTCATTCCTGGCAGCTCTGCTGTTGCTCGTCATCGGCTCAGGCTTCCTCAAGGGCAACATCTCGGCCCAGGTGGGCGCCCTCTACCCGCGAGAGGAGGAAGCGCGGCGCACGCGCGGCTTTGTCATCTTCAGTACGGGGATCAATGTCGGGGCGGTCACGGGACCGATGGTCTGCGGGCTGCTGGCACAGGTCTACGGCTGGCACTACGGCTTCGGCATCGCGGCGCTGTTCATGCTCGTCGGCCTGGCCACCTATCTGTACGGCTACCGCTATCTGCCCGCGAGGGTAGGGCAGCCTAATCACGCGCGCAGCCCGCTGAGCGCCGCCGATTGGCGCACCGTGTGGACGCTCATCGCCGTATTGACGATCACGATTTTCCAGTCCATCACGGTCAATCAGATCTTCAATGTGATGCCGATCTGGATCCAGGAGCACGTCGCGCTCCAGGTCGGCGGCTTCCGCGTGCCGATTCCGTGGTATCAATCGCTCTATTCGGTCGCCAGCATCCTGAGCGTGCCCCTGCTGTTCTGGCTGTGGCGCCGCCAGTCCCTGCGCCGTGGCGAGCCCGGTGAGCTCGCCAAGATTGCCACCGGAGCCTGGATCGCCGTGGCGAGCAATCTGGTTCTCGTGGCCGCCAGCTTTGCGTCCGGTGACGCGCCGATACACCCGATCTGGCCAATACTCTATATCGCCGGATCGGGCCTCTCTTTTCTCTACTACTGGCCCACGCTGCTCGCGCTGGTCTCGCGCGCGGCGCCGGCCAGGACGAACGCGACGCTGATGGGGCTTGCCTTCATGAGTCTGTTCATCGCGAACATCCTGATCGGCTGGATCGGCAGTTACTACGAAAGAATGCGGCCCGCCGATTTCTGGGCGCTGCATGCTGCCATCGCGGCGGCCAGCGGCCTGCTCCTGATCGTGTTCGGGCGGCGCCTCAGCCGGGCGCTGGGGCTTCCCGGCAGCGGCCACTGACTGCGCCTCAAGCCCGCTTGCCGCGCGCGGTTCGCCTTGCTTTAAGCCGGCGTTTGCGCGGCTTCGCCGCCGCCCGTGCCGGCCGCGATTTCTTCAGTTTCACCCGGGGCGCTTTCCTCGGCCGCGGCAGCTTGCCGCTGCGTGCGAGATCGACCGCGCGCCACAGGTACCAGGCGGCGAGCGTGCGATGCGGCGCCCAGCGCGCACCGAATTCGGCCAGCGCGCGCGGCGTGGGCATGCCCTTGAGCCCGTAGGCCAGGCGGAAGCCATTGCAGACGCCGAAATCGTCGACCGGCAGCACGTCGGGACGGCCGAGCTGGAAGATCAGCAGCATCTCCACGGTCCAGGGACCGATGCCGCGCACGCCGGTGATGCGCTCGACGATCGCCCGGTCCGCCAGCTGGTGCAGCTCGGGCGTATCGGGCACCACGCCGGCGCAGACCTTGTCCGCCAGATCACGGAGCGCGCGGATCTTCGCGAAGGAAAAGCCGCAGGCGCGCAGCGGTTCGTCCGCCGTGCTCGTGAGCGCCGCGGGTTCCGGAAAGGCCGCCGGCGCATAGAGCGCGGTGAAGCGCCCGAGGATGCGCTCGGCCGCGGTGCCATTGAGCTGCTGGTGCGCGATCGCCCTGGCGAGCGTCTCGAAGGGCGGGAGCTCCATCTGGGGCGAGAGCGTGCAGGGCCCCGCGGCGGCAATGAGCCGCGCCATCACCGGGTCGCGCGCGGCGAGCGCGCGTTCGCGCCGGCGCATGGCGCTGCGGTTCACTGCTGGCATGAGGGGCAATAATACGTGGAACGCTGCCCCTGCGTGATCTGCCGGATGGGGGTGCGGCAGCGGCGGCAGGCGAGTCCCGCACGCTCGTACACGTACAGCCGCTGGCGAAAATATCCGGGCTCGCCGTCGGCGCCGACGTAATCGCGCAGGGTCGTGCCCCCGGCGCGGATGGCTGCACCCAGCACGCGGCGGATCGCCGCGACCAGCCGCGTGCAGTCGGCCAGGTTGAGCGTGCGGGCGGCGCGGCGCGGGCGAATCCGCGCGTGCAGCAGTGCTTCGCTGGCGTAGATATTGCCGACACCGGTGACCAGGCGGCTGTTGAGGAGCAGCTGCTTGATGGCCACGCGCCGCCGGCGCGTCACGGCGTGCAGGTAGGCGCCGTCAAATCGCTTCTCGAGCGGTTCGGGCGCCAGATCGCGCAGCAGCGGATGGGCCAGCGGATCATCGCTTGTGTACAGCACGCTGCCGAACCGGCGCGGATCGTTGAGGCGCAATGCCAGGCCGGAGTCCAGCCGGATCTCGACGTGATCGTGTTTTAGCCTAGCGCTGCCCTGCGGCAGCAAGCGCAGGTTTCCCGACATCCCCAGGTGCACGATCAGCGAGCCGCGCGTCAGCCGCAATACCAGGTACTTCGCCCGCCGTTGCACCGCGAGCACGCGCTGGCCGCAGAGGGTGGCGTCCAGATCGGCGCTGACGGGCCAGCGCAGGCGCGCCTCGTGCACGAGTGCGGCACGAATGCGACGGCCGCGCAGCTGCGGTTCGATGCCGCGCCGCGTGGTTTCGACTTCGGGAAGTTCAGGCAATCGGGACTTGCGATCGGGCGATCGCTCGGGCGCTGGCGCCTACTTGATCTTCGTTTCCTTGTAGCCGACGTGCTTGCGCACGACCGGATCGAACTTGCGCACTTCCATCTTCTCAGGATGCAGGCGCTTGTTCTTCATCGCCACGTAGAAATGACCGGTGCCGGCCGAGGACAGGAGCTTTACTTTTTCGCGCATGGTTCAGACCCTTGAAGGTTGCGGGGCCGGCCTCAGATGCGCTCGCCGCGCTTACGCAGGTCGGCGACGACCGCGTCGATGCCGAGCTTGTCGATGGTGCGCAGGCCGTTGCCACTCACGCGCAGGCTGATCCAGCGCCTTTCCACCTCGAGCCAGAAGCGTTGCTGGTGGAGGTTGGGCAGGAACCGGCGCCGCTTGCGATTGTTCGCATGCGAGACGGTGTTGCCTGACACCGGGCTCTTACCCGTAACTTGGCAGACGCGGGACATGACTAATCCTTATAATTCAACGACTTGGCCTTCATACCCCGCCCGCGGGGCGCGATACGAAGGGCGGGCTTTATACCAGTCCGGCCGGTTTCGGGCAAGTTCGCCCGGGGGAGCCCGCCCGGGGCGAGGGCCCGTCGTGCAAGGGTCGGGCGCGCCGGCCTCGTCACTGTTGCCAGTCCGCCTTGCGTTTCATCACACCCCACTCGACGCGGCGGCCGGCCAACCAGCCGATGAGCGCCTGAAGTCGCCAGTAGGAGGTGATCTGCCGGTAGCCGAAATTCTCGAGTACGGCCACCGCAAACAGCACGGACAGGTGGCGCGCCTTCGGATAAGTGTGGAAAGACAGCTCCTCGAGCAGCAACGCCGTGGTCGAGAGCATGACGCCGAGCGCGAAGGCCGCGGCAACGAAAGCCAGAAACGAGGTGCCGGACATGATTCCGAACGCGAAGGCCAGGGCCATGAACAGCAGGCCACCGATCTCTACCACCGGGCTCAGCAGCTCGAACAGGACGAAGTACGGAAACGCCAGCCAGCCGGCCGTACCGCTGTGCCTTCCGAAGCACAGGCCCCGATTGCTCCACAGACTCTCGGCCAGGCCGCGATGCCAGCGCCGGCGCTGGCGGGCCAGCGTGCCCAGGTCTTCGGGCACTTCCGTCCAGCAGACCGGGTCTGGAATGAAGGCGATGCGATAGCGCCTGCCCTGCTCGCTCAATTTGCGGTGCAGGCGGACGACCAGCTCCATGTCTTCACCGATGGCGTCCGCCCGGAAGCCGTCGACTGCAACGACCGTCTCGCGATGAAAGACGCCGAAGGCGCCGGAGACAATCAGCATGCCGTTCACTGCACTCCAGCCGATTCGTCCGCCGAGAAATGCGCGCAGGTATTCCACGACCTGCACCAACGCCAGCGGATTTCGTGGCAACCGCACCTCTTCTATTACGCCGCCGCGCACGGTGCAGCCATTGATGATCCGCACCGTGCCGCCGCAGGCGACCATGTGCGGGTCCTCGAGGAACGGGCGCACCACGCGCGCAAGGCTGTGCGGCTCCAGCACCGAATCGGCATCACCGGCGTAGAACAGCGGATAGCGCGCGGCGTTGATGCCGGCGTTGATGGTGTCCGCCTTGCCGCCGTTCTCCTTGTCGATGACGCGCAGGTTCGGGTGCTTCAGCGAACGGTAGATGCCGCGCACCGGCTGGGTCCGGATCTGCACCCGGTAGGCCTCCGGAAAGGGCTGCAGTTCGAATTCACTCTGGAGGATCGCCAGCGTATTGTCCTTCGAGCCGTCGTTGACGACGATCACCTCGAAATGCTGGTAGCGCAGCTGCAGCAGCGCGCGGATTGAGGTGGCGATCGTGGCGCCTTCGTTGTACGCGGGCACGACCAGCGACACGGGCATCTGCAGGTGCGAGTAGACGCGCTCAGCGGCGCTGACGCCGCCCATGTAGCGGCGGAGCCCAAACAGCGCCACGCCGCTAAGCACAAGGTAGATGAGGTCCAGCAGCACGAAGTAGGCGAGAAAGACCCACTGTACCCCTTCGGTTACCGTGCGCAGGCTCATGCCGTCGCCCTTTCCGCACGCACATGCTCGAGCATGTCCAGCGCATATGGATCCTTCAGTTGCGCACGCAGTGTTTCCAGGGTGAGGCTGTCGGTCCCCAGCAGATTCAACAGCGACTGTCCCGCGCGGTAACGGACCCACCAGACAGGGTCGCACATCAGCTGAATCACCAGTCCGGTTTCTGCCGGCCCGCCCAGGCGGCCGAGTGTCTGGGCCAGATTCTTGCGCACGTCGGCGTCGGCTGAGGTCGAGAAATGAAGCAGCCCGGGAAGCTCCTGCGGTTCCAGCACGACCAGCAGCGCCGCTGCAACCACGAGCACGTCGTCCTTGTGACGGCGCAGGAGCTCGACGGCCACCTCGTTCGCAAGTATCGAATCGACGCGGGCGAGCCACGGCAACAGCGGCGGCACCTTGGTGGGCGGCAACGACAGCATCATGGCGCGAATCGGCTCGCTGGCGACCTGGTTGCCTGCGTCCACGATCAGCCGTGCCATCGCCTCGCCGGGCCAGCTCTCGCGCTCCGCCAGCTGCGACATGATTCCCGGCATCGCGCGCTGCGCGTCGATCTGCACGAGGGCCGCGGCGGCATAGAAGGAGACCACGGCGTTGGGTGCGTCCAGCAGGCCGTGCAGCACGCTCCAGGCGCCCGGCTCGCGCAGGTGGCCCAGCGCCCGGATCGCGACGATCTGTTTGCCGACGTGGCGCGAGTTCATGAGGCGGCGCGCCCCGTCGTCGAGACCCAGGCGCAGCGCCAGCGCGTTGAGCCGCTCGACGGAGCTGCCGCGCACGGCGTCCTGCAACGCATTCCACTCGTCCATCAGGAACGGCCGATGGCGCGCTGCCAGACGCGGCAACGCAGGCGGCTCCTGCTCCTCCTCGATCGCTACCCGCGTCAGCAGTGGACGCCAGATCTTCACGATGCGTGCACGCACGCGTTCCTCGTGCCGCAGGTACTGGCGTATGGCGAGCGCGACCAGCAAAATCAGGACGGAGCTTGCGGCTGCAACCTCGGCGCTGCGCCACGCCAGCGTGACGATCAGTGCAGGTCCGGTGTCCATGCCTACCATGGAGGCAGGGCGCGGCCGCCCGGATCAGGGGGGCATAGGGTGCTCAGGGCGGGGCAACCCTGGGATGGCGCAGCCGCCGCCGGATGCGAGCCACCAGTTCCGACGGGCTGAAGGGTTTGGTGAGAAAGTCGTCGGCGCCCAGGTCGAGCGCTCGCACGGCATCGTGCTCGCGGGTCTTGGAGGTCAGGATGATGACCGGAACGCCCTGCCAGGCCGGATTTGTGCGCAGGCAGGCCAGCAGCTCGAAACCGTCCGTGTACGGCAACATGATGTCCAGCAGTACCAGATCGACGGCGGGTCCGGTGTTGATGCGTTGGACGGCCTGCCGGCCATCGGCAATCGTCTCAACCTGGAAGTGCTCCCGCTCGGCCAGGTAGCCGAGCAGGTAGGCCATGTGCACGTCATCCTCGACGATCAGGAGACGTTGCTGTGCGCTAGACTCGGCGGTCATATTCATCTGTCCCTGTGTCAAGAATACCCGATGAACGATGCCCTGCAACGCCGGATCAAGCAGCTCGAGCGTGAGCTCGAGGAACAGCGCCTGACGCTGACCCAGGCCCTCCGCCAGGCGGAGACCGCGAGTCGTGCCCGGGGCCAGTTTCTCTCGAACGTCAGCCACGAGATCCGCACGCCGATGAATGGCGTCATCGGCATGGTGACGCTGCTGCTCGACACGAACCTGGATCGCCGGCAGCGCGAGTACGCCGGCATTATCCGTTCCAGTGCCGACTCGCTCCTGGCGGTCATCAATGACCTGCTCGATTTCTCGAAGATCGAGGCTGGCAAGCTCGAGCTGGAACGCGTCGAAATGGATTTGCGGGCCCACGTCGAGGAAGTGGCGACCAGCATGGCGCTGCAGGCTGCAGCCAAGGGCCTGGAGCTGGTCGTGGACGTGGCGCTCGACGTTCCGGAGCGGGTGCTGGGCGATCCCGGGCGCATCCGCCAGGCCCTGACCAACCTCGTATCCAATGCCATCAAGTTCACGGCGCACGGCGAAGTCGTGATCCGGGTACGGAAGGACCCCGACCCGGGCGGCGCGGCCCTGGTCCGGTTCGAGGTTCAGGACACCGGAGTCGGGATTTCCGCCGCGACCCTCCCGCGCCTGTTTCAGCCGTTCATGCAGGCCGACGCCTCCACGGCCCGGCAGTATGGCGGCACGGGTCTCGGCCTCTCGATCGTCAAGCGTCTCGCGGAACTCATGAAGGGCAGGACGGGCGTGCAGAGCACGCTGGGCAAAGGCTCGACCTTCTGGTTTAGCGCGCACCTTGAACCCCATGCAGGCGCCGCCCGAGTAGACACGGCGCCGCCGGCTCCGGCAGCCAGCCGGCGCGTGCTCGTCGTGGACGACAATGACACCAACCGGCGCGTGCTCGCCGAGCAGCTGCGCCACGCCGGCTACGAGGTGGAGGTGGCTGAGTCCGCCGTCGCGGCACTGGCGACGCTCCAGCACGCGGCCAGTGCCGGCGCCCCGTTCCAGGTGGTGCTCACGGACCACCGGATGCCCGATGTCGACGGCTTCGGGCTGGCGCAGCGCATCCGGGCGACCAAGTCCATCGCCGGGCTGCGCCTGGTTCTTTACAGCTCCATTGACGATCAGCCCAGCCGCGAGCAACTGCGGACACTGGGATTCGCCGGTCAACTCTCAAAACCGGTCCGGCGCGCCGAGCTTCTGGCGGCAATGGAACGGGTGCTGTCGCACGATGCGCTCGATTTCACGCAGCGGCTGCGTGCCATCGTCACACGCGACGAGATCGTCGAGGCGCAACACCGCCGCGGACGTCTGGTACTTCTGGTCGAGGACAATCCGATCAACCAGCGCGTGGCGCAGCTTTACCTCGATCGCGCCGGCTGCGAAGTCGTCTCATGCAGCAACGGTCAGGAGGCGCTCGCGGCGCTGGAAGCGCGGCGCTTTGATCTCGTGCTGATGGACGTGCAGATGCCGGTGATGGACGGCCTCGAGGCGACGCGGCTGATCAGGGAGCGCGAGGGCATCAACCAGCGTGTTCCGATCGTCGCGCTGACGGCCAGCGGGATGAAGGAGCAGGTCGAGGAGTGCAAGGCCAGCGGCATGGACGAGGTCATGGCCAAGCCGATTGACCGAGAACGGCTGACCACGATCCTCGATCGCTATGTCCCGGCCGTCGGATCCCTGACTGGGCGCCATGTCGTCCGGCCGGCTCCACAACCCACCGAAATTCGGGCGGAAATTTCACTGGCGCGATTCCGGGAATTGACCGCCGGCGACACGGTGTTCGCGCGCGGGCTGGCGGCAAGCTTTGTCGATAGCGCCGGCAAGGCGCTGGCTGCGATCACGACGGGCCTGGCCGCGGGCGATTTCCGGCTGGTGGAGCGGGCGGCGCATACGCTGGTGGGCTCGAGCGCCAATGTGGGCGCGACGCGGCTGCAGGCGGTGGCGGTGGCGATGGAGGAATCCGCCCGCAAGAAGGATGGTGCCGCTGTTGCCAGGTCGCTCAGCGGGGCGCAAGGCCGCCTGGACGCCGCACGCAAGGCACTCGAATCTGAAATTCAGGGCGGGCTGTCGCCGGACCCACCGGAGCGCAGTTAAAAAAATAACCGGGAACCAACACCCCCGGCTTCACAGCAGGCCGCGCTCGGCGAAGGACACGCAACCCGTGTCACCGACGATGCAATGGTCGAGCACCCGGATGTCGACCAGGGCGAGGGCCTCGCGGAGCCTGCGGGTGATGAGCTCGTCCGCCTGGCTGGGCTCGGCGACGCCGGAGGGGTGGTTGTGGGCCAGGATCACCGCGGCGGCATTGCGGCCGAGCGCCTGCTTGACGACCTCGCGCGGGTGCACGCTGGCACCGTCGATGGTGCCGCGAAACAGCTCATCAAAGGCGATCAGGCGATGGCGGTTGTCCAGGTGCAGGCAGCAGAACAGCTCGTGGGGCTGGTCGCGCAGCCGGCTGACGAGGAACCGGTGCGTGGCGGCCGGAGAATCGAGCAGCGGTCCATTGCGGAGGGCCTCGGCATAGTGACGCCGCGCCAGCTCCAGTGCCGCCTGCAGGCGGCAATAGCCCGCCGTGCCCAGGCCCGGCTGGGCCAGCAGGGCGGCCCGGTCGGCCACCAGCAACTCGCGCAGCGAATGATGGGCGGTGAGCAGGCCGCGGGCCAGATCGACGATGTTGCCGCCACGAAGCCCGGAGCTGCCGAGCAGCAGGGCCAGCAGCTCGGCGTCCGAGAGAATCTGGACGCCAAAGGCCAGGAGCTTCTCGCGCGGCCGCTCCTGGGCCGGCCATTGCCGCAGATTCATGAGACCTGGATCACCTTCGCGGGGTGGGGTACCAGTCATTCTCAAGCGACATGGCCGGGATGTGCGATGGTCATATCGGCCCGGCATGGCACGAAACGCCGGCTCTGGCCGATAATAGCGGCATGCGTGACAAGCGCGTCATCCTGGGCGTGACGGGCGGCATCGCCGCCTACAAGAGCGCCGAACTGGTGCGCCGGCTCGTCGAGCGCGGCGCCCAGGTCCAGGTGGTCATGACCGCCGCGGCGCGCGAGTTCATCTCCGCGACTACTTTTCAGGCGCTCTCGGGCCGCCCGGTGCGCGAGAGCCTGTGGGATACGGCCGCCGAGGCGGCGATGGGGCACATCGAGCTGGCGCGCTGGGCGGAGCTGGTGCTCGTCGCGCCGGCCTCCGCAGATTTTCTGGCGCGCCTGGCCGGCGGGCGCGCGGACGATCTGCTCGCCACGCTGTGCCTCGCCACGACGGCGCCCATTGCCCTGGCGCCGGCGATGAACCATCAGATGTGGGCGAATGTGGCCACGCAGGCCAACGCCGCCACGCTGCAGGAACGCGGCGTGCGAGTGCTGGGCCCGGCAGTCGGCGATCAGGCCTGCGGTGAATATGGTCCGGGCCGCATGCTTGAGCCCACCGAACTTGCCGATCTGGTCGAACCCTTGATTCCCGGCGACGGTCCGTTGCGTGGGCGGCGCGTGCTGATCACCGCCGGGCCGACGCGCGAGGCCATCGATCCGGTCCGCTTCGTGAGCAATCGCAGCTCCGGGAAGATGGGCTACGCCATGGCGCAGGCCATGCGCGCCGCGGGCGCCGAAGTCGTGCTCGTCAGTGGCCCGGTGGCGCTCCCGGCGCCGCCCGGCGTGCGGCGCATCGGTGTCGAGAGTGCGGTGCAGATGCACGCGGCCGTGCAGCAGGAACTGGCCGGGTGCGACGTGTTCATTGCCACGGCCGCGGTCGCCGACTACCGGCCCGTGGCCGTCGCACAGTCGAAGATCAAGAAGAAGACCGAACAGATGACGCTTGAGATGACCCGCACCACCGACATCCTGGCCACGGTGGCCGCGCGCGCCGACCGGCCGTTCGTCGTCGGCTTCGCGGCCGAGACCGATGCGGTCGAACAGCACGCGCGCGAGAAACTGCTGCGCAAGAACCTCGACATGATCGCCGCCAACGAAGTGGGCGCCACCAAGGCTTTTGACTGCGAAGACAATGCCCTGCTGGTGCTGTGGCGCGGCGGCGGCCGTGCCGAATTGCCGCGCGCTTCGAAACACGAGCTGGCGACGGCGCTGGTGGCCCTGATCGCCGAGCGGCTGCGCGCGAGCGCCGGGCCCAGCGCCGCGGTGGGCACTGCCAGCGCGGGCGCGGCCAAAGCCTGATCATGAGCACGCCTGCTCACCGCCCCCTGCAGGTGCGGATTCTCGACGCGCGCATCGGCAACGAATTTCCACTGCCCGCCTACGCGACCGAGGGCTCCGCCGGCCTCGATCTGCGGGCCTGCATCGCCGCACCGCTCCTGCTCGAGCCGGGGCGCAGCGAGCTGATTCCCACGGGGCTGTCGATCTATGTGGCCGATCCGGCGCTGGCGGCCGTGATCCTGCCGCGTTCGGGCCTGGGTCACAAACACGGCATAGTGCTCGGGAATCTCGTGGGCCTCATCGATTCGGACTACCAGGGCCCGCTGATGGTTTCATGCTGGAACCGTGGCGCGGCGAGTTACACCGTGCAGCCGGGCGAGCGCATCGCGCAGCTCGTTGTCGTGCCGGTGGCCAGGATGGAGCTGCAGATCGTGGAAAATTTTGCCGCGAGCGCGCGCGGGAGCGGCGGCTTCGGCCACACGGGACGCGACTAGGGCCTGGCTGGCTAGCGCGCGCCGGAGTTTGCGGTCAATTCGCGATAGCGGGAAATATCGGCGTCGAACTGGGCGCGCAGCGCGAGCGCCTCCTGGTGCCGCCGGTCCAGCGATTTGCGCTGCGAGTGCACCTCGTTTGCGGTGCGCACCAGCTGCTCGGCCAGATCATCGGGCATGCGTCGCGCATCAGGTTTGGTGTTGTAAGGCTTGAAGTGCATGGCGCGTTCCTGGAGCGTCTTGAGCCGCGCATTGAGCGAATCAATGTAGGCGTTGGCCGCCGTAATCTGTCCGTTAAGCTGGTCGACGCGCTCATCGCGCAGGCGCTCGATGTCCTTGGTCGAGGTGTAGGTGGTTTTCAGGAAACTGTCGTGCTGCGCCCGCGCTTCGATCTCCCGGTCGTGCTTGCGCTGCTCGGCGAGCTGCTCGGCGTTCTTCTCGGCGCCGACGCGCTGCACTTCGACGCCCTGGTTGTTCAGTACCCGGCGTTCCGATTGCGCGTATTCGGGCGGCACGGCATCGCCGTAGTGGCGTTCGCCGTTCTTGTCCACCCAGCTGAAGTTCTGGTGCCCCGTTGAGTCGGCCGCGCGGGCCGGCAGCACCGCCAGCGCCGCCGCGGCGAGCGCCAGGGTCATCCACAACCTGATTATGTCAGTCACTGCACCATCCGGGTTGGCAAGGCTGCAATTGTCCACGATGCGGCTGCGAGGGCAAGGACTTCAGGCTATGACACCATATTTCTGGCGATAGTTGCGCAGTCCGTCCAGCTGGGCCGGCTCGAAACCCCGCATGGACCGGCTCTCGAGCGCCTCGATCAGGCCGTCGAGTGTGAGGATGCTCACGCAATCCAGACCGAACTCACCCTTGACCTCCTGGACGGCGGACAGGGCCCCCTGGCCGCGCTCCTGGCGATCGAGGGCCAGCGCGACCGCGACCGGTTTTGCGCCGGATGCCCTGATCAGTTCGATCGACTCGCGCACCGCCGTGCCCGCCGTGATCACGTCATCGACGATGACGACGCGGCCTGCCAGCTCGCTCCCGACGATCAGCCCGCTCTCGCCGTGGGTCTTGGCTTCCTTGCGGTTGAAGGCCCAGGGCAGGTTGCGGCCCTGCTGTTCGGCGCAGGCGATCGCGCAGGCGCTGACCAGGGGGATGCCCTTATAGGCGGGACCGAACAGCATGTCGAAGCCGAGCCCGGAGTGGGCGAGTGCCGCGGCATAGCAGCGCCCGAGGCGCGCAAGCGCCGCGCCGTCGTTGAAGCGCCCGGCGTTGAAGAAATAGGGGCTGGTGCGACCGGATTTAAGCGTGAATTCACCAAAGCGCAGCGCCTGGTACTCGAGGGCGAGGGCCAGGAAATCCTGCTGGTATTCGCGCATGCGCGGCAGGCTATCATGTCCCTATGCGGGTGATCACGCTCAACGTCAACGGCATCCGTTCAGCCGCCGCCAAGGGCCTGTTTCCCTGGCTCGCGCAGCAGCAGGCCGACGTGATCTGCCTGCAGGAAGTGCGCGCGCGCGAGGAGCAGTTCGCGGGGCACGACATTGCGCTGCCCGGTTACCACGCCGCCTACTATCCGGCCGACCGGCCGGGCTACGCCGGCGTCGCGCTGTATTCGCGCGCCGCGCCCGAGCGTGTGGTGCGCGGCTTCGGAGTGGCGGAGTTCGATGGCGAGGGACGCTACCTCGAGGCGCAATTCCCTGACCTGTCGATCGTCTCTCTTTATCTGCCGTCGGGCTCCTCCGGTCCGGAGCGCCAGGCCTCCAAGGACCGTTTTCTCGAGGCCTTCCTGCCGCATCTGCGCTCGCTTAAGCGCCGGCGGCGGCCGTATCTGCTGTGCGGCGACTGGAACATCGCGCACCGGGAAATCGACCTGAAGAACTGGCGCGCCAACCGGAAAAACTCCGGCTTCCTGCCGCACGAGCGCGCCTGGCTCGATGAGCTGTTCGATGAGGTGGGCTTCATCGACGCCTTTCGCAGCGTGAATCCGCAGCCCGAGCAGTACACCTGGTGGTCCAATCGCGGCCAGGCCTGGGCGAAGAATGTCGGTTGGCGCATCGATTACCAGATTGCCAGTCCGAGGCTTGCCGGTGCCGCGCGCGCCGCACAGATTTTCAAGGCCCAGCGCTTTTCAGACCACGCCCCGCTGATCATGGATTACGAGCTGTGAGCGCGGAACGGGCCGATTCGCCGCCGCGCGCCTGGCACGACGCGCTGCTGGTCTACTTCCGGCCGCGAATGCTAACGATGGTACTGCTGGGTTTTTCCGCGGGACTGCCCTTCTATCTGGTGTTCCAGACGCTGTCGGCGTGGCTGCGCCAATCGCACATTGATCGCGCGACGATCGGCATGATGGCCTGGGCAGGCCTGGCCTATACGCTGAAATTTATATGGTCGCCCGTCGTGGACCGCCTGCCACTACCCTCGCTGTCTGGGCTCCTCGGGCGCCGGCGCACCTGGATGCTGCTGGCACAGTGTGGCATTGCGGCCGGCCTGTTCAATCTTTCCCTGAGTGACCCGGCAGCGGGCGTCATGCGCATGGCGCTGTGGGCCGTGTTTCTGGCGTTCTGCGCCGCGACCCAGGATATCGCCATTGACGCCTGGCGCATCGAGTCGGCGGCCGTTGAACAGCAGGGTGCAATGGCCGCCGCGTATCAGATCGGTTATCGCTGCGCGCTGATCACCGCCAGCGCCGGCGCTTTCGTAATCGCCGATCGCTATGGTTGGCACGCCAGTTACGCAACCATGACAGCTTTGGTTTCCGTGGGCGTGATCACCACACTGCTGGCGCGCGAGCCGGCGGCGAGCGGGCACACGACCGCGCCGGTGGCCGAGCAGCGGGTCGTCGATTGGCTCGCGCGGCGTGCCCACTGGCCGCCGGCGTTGCGGGAGGCGGGCACCTGGTTCTTCGGAGCTGTGGTCTGCCCCATGACCGATTTTTTCACCCGCTATGGCACGGCCCTGGCGGTCGTCACCCTGATGTTCATGGGCAGCTATCGCCTCACCGAATTTGCCGCCGGCTCGATGTACAACCCGTTCTATATCGACCGCGGCTTTACGCTCACGCAGATTGCCACGGTAGTGAAGCTCTACGGATTGGCGATGTCACTGCTTGGAGTGGTACTGGCCGGCATCGTGGTGGCACGCTTCGGTCTGTTGCGCTCGCTAATCGCCGGGAGCGTGATGATCATGCTGTCCAATCTCGCCTTCTCAGCGCTGGCGCGCGTCGACGCGCCCACGCTCCTCGGGCTCGGGTTGGTGAATGCCTTCGACAACCTGGCGCAGGCGATGCACGGCACGGCCCTGATCGCGTTTCTGTCCAGCCTCACAACCGCGCGCTACACGGCAACGCAATACGCGCTATTTTCCTCGTTGTATGCACTCCCCGGAAAGTACCTCGAGGGATTTTCAGGCAAGATCGTCGAAGGCGTGGGCTATCCGAATTTTTTCACCTATACCGCAGCCTTGAGCATCCCGGCGCTGCTGCTGCTCGTGTATCTGGTCCGGCGTGGGCAGCTCAAGGGCGCCAGCCCGCCGCGCGGGGCATGAGCGAAGCGGCGCAGATCGACGTGGAGCGCGTGCTGTGCCGGCGCGATGAGCTCGGCACAGCGGGTTGCCGCGAGTTTCGCCTCGGCAGCGGCCCCTGGCCGCTGCGCTGCTTCGTCATTGCGGTGGGCGATCAGGTGCGTGCCTATGTGAATCGTTGCGCGCACCAGGCCTTGCCGCTGAATCTCCTGCCTGATCGCTTCCTGACTCACGACGGCAGCATGATCCTGTGCACCGCCCACGGCGCGATCTACGAGAAAGCCACCGGCTATTGCGTGGCCGGGCCCTGTGCGGGCCGGTCGCTGGAGAGCGTACCGGTGCGTGTCGTGGCCGGTTACGTGCTGCTCGATGACAGTGTGGACGGCGAGGCGCTGCGCGCCCGCTATGCGGAGCCGGCTGCGAGCTGACCCGTTACTCGAACAGGTCCAGATCGTCGAGCCGATCGGCGCGCAGCTGGCGATCTTCGGCGATCGCATCCACTTCGGCGCGCCCGTCTTCGGGCTCGACGTCCACCGAGCCGCTCCAGTCTTCGGGTGCTTCGGCTTCCTCGATCGTGCCGGTGGCGCGTTGCGAGCGCCAGTCATCCAGATCGAACTCTTCGACGGTGCCGTCGAAATACTGGACTTCGATCGTGCCCTCGCTCTCGTCGAAGGCGACCACTTCCAGCAGCTCGCCGCCGTTGAGGCGGTACCATTCGCCTATGCTGGGTCGCTGCAAGGTCATACGGGTACCTCAGGGCAGATGTTGCGCCCGGCGCCGATGAGGTTCAAGGCCCTTCGCGACTGATGCGCTGCGTCAGCGAGCGCTGGTAGGCGAAATCGTGGACCCTATGACCCAGGCCCGTGCCACGACGCTCGAAGCGGGTCGGCGTGCGGCGGTTCACGCCGGCGGGATCAACGCCTTCAAGGAATCCACAGGCATCGAGCACGGCACGCATCTGCTCTGCATAAGGTTCCCAGTCGGTGGCCAGCTTGAACCGCCCACCTGCCGTCAGCGCCGTCGCGACCAGTTCGACGAACTCGGCCTGTATCAGGCGCCGCTTGTGGTGGCGTTTCTTCGGCCAGGGGTCCGGGAACAGGATCTCCACTTCGTCCAGCGCCCCCGGAGCAATCTGCTCGCGCAGGACTTCGACCGCGTCATGGGCAATGACGCGCACATTGTCCAGGCCGGCCTCGGCCACGACCCGCAGCAGCCGGCCGATACCGGGACGGTGGACTTCGACGCCGATGAAATTGCGCTCCGGTTCAGTCTGCGCGCGGCCGGCGAGGTGCTCGCCGTTGCCGAAGCCGATTTCCAGCGTGCAGGGCGCACCGTTGCCGAACAGGGCCGCCAGCTCGAGCCTGGCGGCGCTGAAGTCCACGCCGAAGTGCAACCAGTGGTCTGCAATAGCCTTTTTCTGCGCCCCGGTCAGCCGTCCGGCACGGGTGACGAAGGAGCGCACGGTACGGTGCCGCGTGTCTGTACCCGGACGCGGCAGGTCCATGCGGGCGGCCTCAGGGAAGGATCAGGGACCGGATCGCTCCGATCAGGGCCGCGAGCAGCAACACCGCCGTGGGCGCCGAACTCAGCACATAGCCCACATGGCGGTCCTTCGGATCGCGTACGTAGCCGCGCAGATAGAGCACACGGCCAAGGAGGTAGACGGCGCCGACCGCCGCCACATAGTGGGGCGGCCAGTATTTCGCGGCCAGCCACAGGCCGGGCAGGAAGGCGATCAGCGTCTCGACGGTATTCATCTGAACGCGATAGTAGCGCTCGAATAGCGGGTGTCCGCTGGTGGCCGGCGCCGGCAGGGCATAGTCGCGCCGCGCCCGGCCCACCAGTACGCTGAACGCGATCAGCTGCAGGACCGCCGCGATGCCGACGATGTCAACCCAGGCCATCGCCGCTTCTCAGGCGCCCTGGAAGGCGAGTGCAAAGGGAGAATCGACACCGCCCACCATGCCGTGCATCAGGAACAGCAAGGTGGGTTTAGGGGTGGCCGCCGGATTGACGGTACCCAGGCCCTGTATGGACACGCCATTCAGGAACGCATAGGCGTTATTGCAGTTGCCGAAGGTCATCTCGCCCGCATACACGGAGTAGCTGGCGTTGACGATGCTGACCGTGCCGGTCGCCATGCATTGGGTCGTGAACGGATCGGTGTAGGTCAGCTCTCCTGCGGAGCTGATGGACAGCACGTCCGTGCCGGGCGTCTTGCGATTGGTGTAGTTGCCCGAGATGGTCGCCAGCGAGGAGGCCTGCTCATAGCTCGAATCGTAGGCCAGCGACAGCTGGCCGGAAATTGCGGTGGCCAGCGAGGTCGTGAACGCAATCGTGGCGGTGACCGAGCTGCGCTGGTGAATCGTGCCGCTGACGGTGCCGGTGCCGCGAAACGATCCATCGCTGTAAGGGAACGCCTGATCGAGCACCGCGCCACTGACGCTGCCGGAAAGCTGGTCGGTGGAAGCGCTGATCGTGCCCCAGTACTGGGCCCCGAACCCGCTGGCTGTGTCGTTCTCGAGCAGCGCCAGCTCACCCGTCTCGGTGCTCATCGCATAAGCGGTGTAGGCGGTGCCGTTGACGGTCAGCGTGCCGGTCCATATCCCGCCCAGGGTGGAGTCCGAAGGGGGCGTATTCTTGTCGCCGCCGCAGGAGGCGAGGAGCAAAAGCAGGCCGATCAGGAGGCCGCGATCTGCCGGCTTGTACATGCTCATTGATTTCCAGGTCGGTGGATTCGGGCGGCCACTACCGCTGCGAGATATACGCCGATGGTCCACGGGCAGCAACCTGGGGGGCTTGTCGCCGGGAATGGCCAAGCACGACCTCAGATACCGTCGCCAGCCGGCGACAGTATGCGGTTCAGGCTGGCGGTCTGACAAAGGGCGCCCGCTGGACCGCCAGGCCCCCCGGAAGACGAATGTAAGTTGTATGGGGACGAAAAGACTGCAATCCTCCGGCTATGCGAAACATCATGGCTTGGGTGTTCGGTGCCCTGTTGCTAACCGCATGCGGCGGCGGCGGGGGCAGTTCCATGACCCCGGTGGGGTGGACGATGGGGGTCTTCCAGCCCTCCGCCTCCTTCGAGGCCAGGTGCCCTATGCCGCGTACCGGCATTGATCCAGGCACCAACATGGCCTACCCGGATCGCTCAGGGACCCTGCTCGACGAGAACAACTGGCTGCGATCGTGGACCAACGAACTGTACCTCTGGTACAGCGAGGTCGCGGACCAGAATCCCGCGCTGTACTCGACCACGGACGCCTACTTCCAGGTGCTGAAGACGAATGCGATGACCGCCTCCGGCGCCCCCAAGGACAAATTTCACTTTACCTACGACACGGCTCAGTGGGAGTCGCTGTCCATAAGCGGTGTCCAGGCCGGCTATGGCGCGCAATGGGTGCTCCTCGCCGCGACTCCGCCGCGCCAGATCCTCGTGGCCTATACCGAGCCCGGCTCGCCGGCCGTGACGCAGGGCAGCCTGGCGCGCGGCGCGGAGGTGCTGGCGGTGGATGGGATCGATGCGGTGAACAACAACACCCAGGCGGGCGTCGACACCCTGAATGCCGGCCTTTTCCCTGTCGGCCTGAATGAGACCCACACCTTCCAGATCCAGGATCCAGGCGGTGCGCAGCGCACCGTGATGATGACCTCGGCCAGCATCACAACGCATTCGGTGCAGAACGTGGGCACGATTCCCGTGAGTGGCGGCAGTGTCGGCTACATGCTCTTCAACGATCATCTGGCGACCTCGGAGGATGCCCTGTTGGCGGCGTTCACGACCCTGCAGAACGCGGCGGTGAACGATCTGGTGCTCGACATCCGCTACAACGGCGGTGGCTTTCTGGACATCGCCAGCGAGGTGGCGTACATGATCGCCGGCCCGGGTCCGACCACGGGGCAGACCTTTGAGCTCACTCAGTTCAACAGCAAGTACCCGACGACAAATCCGGTAACGGGAAACGCGATTACGCCCGTTTCTTTCCATTCGACCACGCAGGGGTTTTCCATGACGACTCCTGCCGGCACCGCGCTGCCCACGCTGAATCTGCCGCGCGTCTTCGTGCTGACCGGCCCGGACACCTGTTCCGCCAGCGAAGCGATCATCAACAGTCTGCGCGGGGTCAACGTGCAGGTGATCCAGGTCGGTTCCACCACCTGCGGCAAGCCCTACGGTTTCTATCCACAGGATAACTGCGGCACCACCTATTTCTCGATCGAGTTTCGCGGCGTCAATGCCGCGAATTTCGGTGACTATACCGACGGCTTCTCGCCGATGAACGCGCCGGCTCCAGCCGGCGTCGGCCTGCCCGGATGCTCCATCGCCGATGATTTCACGCACGCGCTGGGCGATCCGGCCGAGGCGCGCCTGGCCACGGCCCTGAATTACCGCAACTCGGGCGCTGCCTCCTGTCCGGCGGCGAGCGGTCTCGGCAAGGTGCTGCGCGCACGGCAGATTTCGGCCGTGGATGGGCGCCTGCCTGACTCCCCGCTGCGCCAGCTGCGATTGCTGAGACGCTGACGCTCTCATGCAGGAGGTCGCGCCTCCCGCGCCCCCGGACGTATCAGATCGGGCGGGAACCCCCTGCGCCAATTGCGGCACGATCACTGCCGGAAATTTCTGCAGCCACTGCGGTCAGCGCCTCGACATCCAGCTGCATTCGGTCGGGCACTTTCTCAGGGACGCCACTGAAGTCATGACGCACGCCGATGCGCGTGTGTGGCGCACGCTGCTGCCGCTGCTGACCCGCCCGGGATTCCTGACCCGCGAATATTTCGCCGGCCGCCGCGCCCGCTACCTGCAGCCGTTCCGGCTGTACCTGATCCTCAGCGTCGTGTTCTTTCTGCTCAGTGCGCTGCTGGGCCATCACCGGGAGATCACGCAGGCAGGCGCGGAGGCGCAGCGATCCTGCGCCAACCTGCACACCGATCTGCCCGGCGCGCGCTGGCTCGAACCCCGCTTTATTCTCACCTGCAAGCGCATCATGGCCGATGGCGGCCGGGCCTTCGAACAGACTGTGGTCCACAACCTGGGCCGCGCCATGTTCCTGTTCCTGCCGCTGCTCGCCGGTCTGATGAAGCTGCTGTACTGGCGCCCGCGGCGCTACTACCTCGAGCACCTGCTGCTGCTGATTCACAATCACGCATTCGTGTTTCTGCTGCTGTCGATTTTCATGGTCGCAACCCACTGGGTGAGTTCGACCGGCTGGAACACCCTGTTCAGCTTGTTGCTGTTCCTCTACCTCACCCGCTACCTCTACCGGTCGATGACGGCCGTCTATGTCCAGGCGGGATGGCTGACGTTCCTCAAGTTCCTCGTGCTGGGGTTTGCCTATGTGCTCTGCGGCCTGATCATGCTGCTGGCGGTCACCCTGTTCAGTGCCGTAGCCCCGTAGATTCGTCAGAGCCCGAGCGTGTCCAGGAGCCTCCCGTAGGCGACGCGCGCCGTGACACCGGCCCGCCACAGGGCGTGCAGCGGTATGTGCGGTACCGGGGTAGCCGGAACGGCCAGTGTGTCGAGGTTCGCGCCCGCGGCCGCCGCGGCCAGTTCTGCACCCAGGGCCACCCCGAGCGCTACGCCCCGCCCGCTGTAGCCGAGGCCGATCAGGAGATTCTCCGCGGGCGCGTGCACGCGCGGATAGTAGTCCGGTGTCATCGCAAACTGGCCATTCCACCAGTGCGTCCATTGGATGCCGACCAGCGCCGGCCAGAGCCGTAACGCATAGCGTCGCAGGTGCTCGTAGTGCGAACGTTCCGTCAGCCGGCGCTGTGCTCCCCGGCCGCCCATCAGCAGTCGTCCGTCGCGGTCGAGCCGGTAGTAGGTCGTCACGTTGCCGTTCTCGTAGACCACTCCGCCGCCCGGAAGAACCGATGCACGCAGCGTCGCCGGCAGCGGCTGGCTCGCGATGATGGAGCTGTAGACCGGTACGATGCTGGTGCGCAGTCCTGGCCACAGCTCATCGCTGTAACCGTCGGTGGTGAGCAGGACCTTCCCGGCGTGCACCGCGCCGCCCGCCGTCGCAATGCGCCAGCCGCCGCCGGCGCGCTCCAGGCGCTGCGCGCGGGTCTCGCCAAGGATGGTGGCGCCGGCCGAGAGGGCCGCAGCGGCCAGGCCGCGCGCCAGCCCGAGCGGATTGACAGAGCCGCCGCGCGGATCGAACGACGCAGCGAGATAGCGCCGCGTGCCGGTCCTGGCGGCAATCCGCTCCGCGTCCCAGGTCTCGAGCTCGGTGTCGCGCCGTCGCCATTGGCTGACGGAGCTGTGCAGTGCCGCGACATGGCGTGGTTGGTAAGCAGCGCGGAGCGTACCCTCGCGGCGCGCCTCGCAGTCGATCCCGAACCTGTCGATGAGTGCGAACAGCCGCGCTGGCGCCTCGCCCGCGAGCTGCACCAGCCGCGGTCCGTAGGTGCCGCCCAGCTGGCGCTCGATGTCGTCGGGTTCGTGCTTGAGCCCGGCATTGACCTGCCCGCCGTTGCGGCCGGCGGCACCCCAGCCTGGTTCGTGCGCCTCGAGCAGCGTCACGGCAACGCCACGCTCGGCGAGGTGCAGCGCTGCGGACAGGCCCGTGTAGCCGGCACCGACAATCGCGACTTCCGTGCGCACATCCGTGTGCAGCGGCGGCGTGGGCACGGCCGGCCGCGCCGTGGTCGTGTACAGGCAGCGCGGTGCGTCGCGTTCCAGTGGCGTCGGCAAGATATCGGTCACCCTGTGCGCGCGGAGACACGCGCGGCCGATCTTTTCAGAACCGGTAGGTCACGTCTGCACCAAAGGTGCGGGGTTCACCGACGAGCGCGTAATCGAAACCGATCGCGCCGGTGTCCGGATCGCTCTGGTTCAGCCCGTAGGCGATGTACTTCTGGTTCGTGAGGTTCTTGACCCAGGCACCGGCGTCGAAACCCTGCTTGGATGAACTCCTGAACGAGACGCGGGCATTGGCAATGCCGTACGCCCCTTGCGCGATCCGCTCCGTATTGTAGGCGTCGAAGTACTGCTTGGCGTAGTAGTTGCCGTCGACCATGAGCCGCAGGTCACCGCCTGCGACCCGGGCAAAGCGCCAGTCGATCCCGAGGCTCGCGTTGTAGTCCGGTGCCTGAATCAGCTGGTTGCCCACGCAGCAGGCCGGCAGGCCGGTTGGGAGCGGGCGAGTCGTCGCATGGAGCGAGAGTTCCACGTACTTGCTGCTCATCAGGCCGAGGGCGGCGCGGATTTCCAGATCATCCGTCGCCTTGGCGTGCAGCTCGAATTCGGCACCGTCCACGCGGGCCTTCGGTGCGTTGACGGTGTGAAAGCCGCTGCCCGTGCCGCTCGCCAGCGTGAAGGAGTCGAGGAACTGCTGATTCTTGTAATCGTAGTGGAAGACCGCCGCGTTGAACGTGCCACGGCGGTTCCACAGGTCCGCCTTCAAACCGATTTCGATTGAAGTGAGTTTCTCTGGAGCAGCGAAGTTCGCCTCGTCGTTAAAATTGAAGGCCTGTCCATTGAACGCGGCTCCGCGGTAACCCTGGCTGATGTTCAGGTAGGTGAGGACCTCCTCGTTCGGCTTCCAGTCGAGGCCGGCCCGGAAGCTGACGTTGTTGTTGTCCTGGCTCAGATTCAGCAACGGGCGTTGTGGGGCAGTGCCCGTTTGGTAAATCGCAACGGGCGGAGGCTGAATATCGGCGCCGATCGTCTGCGTCCAATAGGTCATTGATCCGCCATCGGGAGTGAAGCCGGTGGGCCCCGGCGCGAGCGGCCCGCCTTCCAGAGCGTAGAAGTTGTTGATGGAGATCTGATCCTTGGTGTAGCGCGCTCCGGCGTGCAGCGTCCACGCCGGCGTCAGCGCGTAGGTCGTATTGAGAAATGCCGCCTTGCTGTCCTTGAGCTGATCAAAACTGTTGAACTCGTCGAATCCGTACAGGTGCGTGCCGTCCGGGAGGGCGAAGTAGAGCAGGTCAAAGGAGTCGAAGAAATGGTATTCCACCGTCGCGTGAGTGCTCTCACGCCCGTAATAGAGACCGGCGAGCCAGCCAAAGGCGCCGGTGTCACGCGAGGCGAGACGCAACTCCTCCGAAAAATCGTTGGTGCTCGAGTAATAGGTATTCGGATCATCGAGTCGGCCCGTGTTTGTCACCGCAGTCGGCCCCGTGATCGGCAATCCGCCATCGTCGCTCTTGGTGTACCAGCGCCCATAGTCGAAGCCGGTTACCGACGTCAGTGTCGTGTGTTCACCCGCCAGCCACTCGATCTTGAGCGCCACGCTGTCATTGCGGATGTCCTTGTGAACAGCGTACTTGGCGCCGTTGTCGAACCAGTCGATGGTGCCGCTGAAGTAGGCCGGATCAACGTTGAGCGCGT